>Ga0315314_1001066_pt1 | contig 25991 bp, 23 predicted proteins | sample TDP9_MG_FD_203631 | JGI IMG/M metagenome (GOLD analysis project Ga0315314, IMG submission 203631) | Freshwater sediment microbial communities from Lake Towuti, South Sulawesi, Indonesia - TDP9 | ecosystem: Environmental > Aquatic > Freshwater > Lake > Sediment | place: Indonesia: South Sulawesi... | reverse complement strand
GAAAAATGTTGATCCAACTCATCCAAAGTACAGACTGGACAGTTACACTAACTTTGTGAAAGACTTGTACGTTAAGGCCGACCGTATAGTTGGCGACTTCGTCAGGTCTGTCGACGAAGATACTGCAGTTTTGGTGATGTCGGACCACGGGTTCTGCCCGGTCTGTAAAGAAGTCATGGTAAACAACTATCTGGAAGAAGCTGGTTTTCTAAAAAGAAAGTCAGATGGAATCGACTTGAGGAACAGCAAGGCCGTCTCCTATGGATATGGAGACATCTGGCTGAACGTGAGGGGCAGAGAACCCAACGGATTGATTGAGCCGATTAAGGAGCACGACGCTATAAGGAACGCAGTTGTAAATAACCTCAAGAAAATCAAAATTGACGGTGAAAAGCCGATAAAGGATGTGAAAAAGAGAGAAGATCTGTATTGGGGGACCTACCTAACAGAGGCTCCTGATCTCACAATAATCTTCAACGTTGAGTGGCAAGCAGCGAGACAACCTGAAATAGCAGAGAGAAACAAACTCGGAAGGTACGTAAATGAAAACCCACGTTGGAGTGGTGGGCATGATGGGACGCATGATTCTGCAGATGTTCTTGGCATAATAGGTATCCTCGGATCTAAGACCATGCGCGAGGAGGAATTACGTGTTCATCTATGGGATCTTGCGCCTACCATACTTGACTGGATGGAAGTCTCTATTCCACCGAACATGGATGGACGGCCATTAAGGTTACGTGGCCTGAAGAGAGGGCATGGCTTTTAAGCTTGTCACATGGACTATTTACAAATCATGACCAAATACGTCAATATATCGATCCCGAAGCCTTTGTACGATAGGCTTTCAAAGACGTTGGAAGGAAGTGGCTACCGCAGTCCCACCGAATACCTAGTTTTCTTGATTCGCAAGTACTTGCCAAAGCTTGAGTCGGATGATATGAGCAGAAAACTAGAGGCCTTAGGATATAGGTAGGGTCGCACGTAAGCGATATATAAGTGAAATAACACTTAAATATACAGCATAGCCTTCCACACAAGAAGGAAGTATGACGTTTGAGTAAGAACGGGGCGGACAGCCGTCTTCTGGAAGAACTTGAGAAGAAGAGCATAGCAATCATCAGAGAAGCCAACGCTCAGTTCAAAAATCCAGCTGTTCTTTGGAGCACCGGAAAGGATTCAACAGCAACAATCTGGCTCTGCAAGAAAGCCTTCTTTGGAAGAATCCCATTTCCAGTGATACACATCGACACCGGAAGCAAATTCCGTGAAATCTATAATTTCAGAGACCAACTGGCGAAAGAGTGGAACTTGAATCTCATGATAGCAAAGAACTCTGAGGCCATAAGGAGAGGGATATCGCCTGAAAAGGACAGATTCGAATGCTGCACCGAACTGAAGACGAAGGCTCTGAAAAGCCTTCTTGAGAAGGAAAAATTCGACGCTTTGATTCTAGCTATAAGAAGAGACGAGCATGGAATAAGGGCGAAGGAGAGATACTACTCACCAAGAGATGACAACTTTCAGTGGAACTACAAAGATCAGCCCGCTGAAATGTGGGACCTCTATGTGAAACCTTCTGAGGATTTCTCTCATATGAGAATTCACCCGATTCTCCATTGGACAGAACTGAACGTTTGGCAATACGTTAAACAAGAAAGGCTCCCAGTGAACCCCCTCTACTTTGCCAAAAGCGGAAAGAGATACAGAAGCCTAGGGTGCGAACCATGCACCGTCCCCATATCGTCAAACGCCAGCACAGTAGATGAGATAGTCCAAGAGTTAGAAAAATCAAAGTCGCCTGAGAGAGCAGGAAGAGCACAAGACAAAGAGAAAGCATACATGATGCAGAAACTACGAAGCTTGGGCTATATGTAGCGGCATATGCTTGTTGAACTAGTGTACGAAAACGAAGTGCATCCACATGAGACTAGGCAAAATCAATCTTGTAATAATCGGACACAAAGACCACGGGAAATCCACATTGGTCGGGCGGCTTCTTCACGACTCCAAAGCTGTCCTCGCACAAAAGATGCGGGAAGTTGAAGCCGAAGTGAAGAAAACTGGGGACGAAGGCTTCAGATTTGCCTTTCTACTTGACACCCTAGAAGAAGAAAGAAAAGGCGCCCTGACCATAGACATAATGCACACTCCTTTCAAGACCAAGAAGAATCTTTACACTATCATCGACTGTCCTGGACACAGGGAGTTCATAAAGAAGATGTTTACCGGCGCCTCGCAAGCCGATGCGGCAGTGCTCGTTGTCTCGGCTGAAGAAGGAATAAGAGATCAAACTAAGCAACATGCGTTCTTGATTAGAACCCTCGGGATTCAGCAGTTCATTGTAGCTCTGAACAAAATAGACGCCGTGGAATACGATGAAACAAGATTCGTAGAAATCCGTGATCAGCTTGTGCCAATTCTGAAGTCACTTGAATACGAGAACTCTCCGATTGTTCCTGTCTCTGCTTTAACCGGAGAGAATGTTTTTCAAAAGCAAAAAAGAATGCAATGGTATAAGGGTTTGAGTTTGGTCGAAACTTTGGACGCAGTTGTCAAGCCCTCAGCGCCTCCTGTTGATAAACCGTTAAGAGGCTGCGTTCAAGACATCTACGAGATCAACGGAGAAAGAATCATCATCTGCAAAATCCTGACAGGAATACTTACAGAAGGAAAGATCATTCGTTTTGATCCGCTGGGAGAGAAGGGACGCGTGAGAAAGATTCAGGTATTTGGGAAGGGGATTGATAGAGCTGGTCCAGGAGACTCTGTTGGGTTAAGTGTAGACGGAATTAGAGGGGTAGAGAGGGGAGAAGTAATAAGCTATCCCAGAAGAAGAGCAAGTGTTGTTGAAAGTTTTGTTGCGGAAATTATTCTGCTCTCAGATATTACTATGGAAAAAGGTGATGTCTTAGCGATTCGGTGCGGAACTGCGGAAAAGAAGTGCGAGGTACGAAGAATCCTAGAAAAAATCGATGCCATCAACCTCACTGTAGATGCCAAATTTCCTGACTCCCTGAAAGGCGGGGATGTGGGAAAATTGCTGCTTTCACCTATCGAACAGATGAGCATAGAGAGATTCTCTGAATTTCCCGAGTTGGGAAGATTCGTTGTAGAGGGAAAAAAAGGTACGGTGGCAGCCGGTATAGTTTTGGAAATCCAGCCCATCGACAAGAATTGATTTGTGGACTTGACTCTTCATATGCGGTTAATTCAACAGAGTTCTAAAAGCCCGCTGTAGTATCATGACAAGTAATAGAGACTGCTGGCATGTGGATTCAGAAAACTTAAATCTTTTCATGCGTCCATTCTAAATGCCGCGTTAAGAGAGCATAAGACAATGTGTAGGGTGTCTCGTCTTGGTTGAATTCGCCATAGAGACCGTAGATTTGGTGAAGAGATACCCTGCCAGCGTAAAGAGAATGGTTGCTGGACGCGGAGGGCACACAGTTTCTCTTAGGGGCATTCTTGAACTCCTCATCAGAAGAGGGGCATTCATAACGGCCCTTAATGGAGTGTCATTACAAGTTAAGAAAGGAGAAATCTTCGGTCTTCTGGGCCCCAATGGTGCCGGAAAAACAACATTTATTCATGTACTTTGCACCTTGATATTGCATGATGAGGGCGAAGCTTATGTCAATGGGTTCGATGTTCAAAGAGAACCGCGGCAAGTTCTGAAGAATCTGCAAGCCGTGATAAGCGGCAACCCCGGGTTCGAATGGAGACTGACGGCTCGACAGGGCCTCGAATTCTACGCTTCGCTTTATGGGCTTTCAAGGCGGGAAGCAAACAAGAAAATTGATGATCTTCTTCGCTTCACGGGGCTCAAAGAGCGCGAGGATGACATGTATCAGAAGTTCTCCGGGGGAATGAGACGCAAACTAGTAATTTGTCGAGCACTCCTTCAAGATGTACCAATATTGCTGCTGGACGAGCCCACTATTGGCTTAGATCCTTCCTCATCCGCTGAAATTCGAGCTTTATTGCATGATAGGCTGTCCCGAGAGGATGGAAAGACCATTCTCATCACTACTCATAATATGTGGGAAGCTCAGGAGATATGTGACCGCATCGCTATTCTTTATAGAGGGAAGATAATCGCATGTGATACACCAGACAACATTCGCAATCTCGTTCATCCTGAAACAATTTACAGCATCAATTTGCAGATTTCGAAGTTCAGCAAGACACATGAAAAGATGTTGGAAGAGCTCAGAGGAATGACTGGTGTGAGAAATCTGATTCCATTAGTCAGTACCGAAGGAACTCTTGAGAAGTTGACACTCCATTTGGACAAAAATTACGCTGTTTCCGAAGTCCTTAAGGCGCTTCTTGCTCATGGTATGGGGATCAGATCAATAGAGACTCGAGAACCAGCCCTAGAAGAGGCTTTCATAGCGCTTACCAGAGAGGAACTAAGAAAGTGAGGTTTCCTGCTTCGTTAAGGACTGAGCGAACCAGATTTATGGTTGCTTTGAGACAGATCACGGCATTCACTAAACGAGACATGTATGGTTGGTCAACTTACAAAACCGCTGCAATAACACAGCTAATATCGGTTTTGGTGGGCGTGCTAGCGTGGGGGATTAACGCTACGTATCGAAATCGTCCCGTGCCAGAATATAGTACTGATTACATATCTTTTCTTGTAGTTGGGCTAGTCATTGGCAACATTGTCATGCCCATTGCTCAAGGTGTTGAGAGACGATTGAACCCATGGACCCTTGAAACAATTCTTATGACCGGGGTGAGCGTTCCTGTTTTCGTTGTTGGCAATATCTCTTGGAATTATCTTTTTTCGATTATCATTTTTGTACCTCAGCTACTCATTGGCATCTATTGGTTTGACGCAAAACTGAGCGTCAACCTGTATTCCACATTATTCGCGTTCGCCATATCAGCCATAATACTATTGGGCTTAGCCATGGTCTCAACGGGCATGAGGTTTGTGACTAAATCAACAGATCCTATAACTTGGACGATAAACACTCTGTCGCAGCTTGCGGCAGGAATGACTTTCCCGGTGCAATTCCTCGACCAGATATTCCCAGGGGCCTCGTCTCTATCTTGGTTTTTGCCCCAAACATGGGTCTATCATCTGTGTAGGGAAGCCATGTTAATGGGTTTGCCCCTCACGAGTCCTCAGATGCAGTACGACTTGTTGAAGGGATTGGCTTTTGCGGTTGTGCTTTTTCCTATAGGCTACTACATATTCAGGTGGGGCTTAAGAAGGTCAAAACGAGACGGAACGCTGGGTTGGTTCTAACTGTGCGTACCTTAGAGCAATTCAAGAAACTTGACAGTTTTTGTTCTACTACTTGCGAAGTGTAGAATGAGATTAGTGGCAAGAAACAGGAAAGACTAGACGATGAATAGCATAAGACATAGATTGCGATCGATCTACAAAGGGTTTCTTCGAAGAGAGAAGATTCACGTCTTTGAGCGAGTTCTCGATTCCTCGTGTTCGAAAATAAAAGCTAACATAGAAGTTAAAGTGAGGTTTTCCCTACACGAGGATTTCGCGAGAATCTCCCAGAGGTTCAAGAAATTCGATGCTGTTGCCGAAGATAGATTCCGAAGGGGCCACCTATGCCTCGTTGCTAATGCTGGTGAAAACGTTGTGCATCTAGAGTGGGTTGCATTCGATGAGGCCTATGCGAGTGAACTGGAAAGAGAATTACGAATAGACTCCGGTTCAGCGTACATTTATGACACTTACACCGTTCGCGAATACAGAGGCCTTGGAATAGCTCCAGAGGTGATGTCTGAAGCTTTCAGCCACTTATACGTGAAAGGAATCAGAAGGGTCTACACTTGCGTCCCCCATGATAATCTTCCGTCAATAAGAGCAATGGAGAAAGCAGGGTTCAGGTGGATTGGCACTGTGACATTTACCAGAATACTCAGCCTGAGACTCTACCAGTGTAGAGGCAAGACGGAGCAAGATTATTTCAGGCTGAAGAATATGTTTGCCCTTTAGGATGACTTTCTGGTAGAGCGTCTGATTAAGTCAAGTGGATTTCTGTGATGTTCAGTCAGCTAATTACGTCTTCGAGTATCTTGATTTCCTTCTTCACAACGTCCTCCCAGCCAAACATTTCCGCGTTTTCTCTTGCTTGCAAGCTTAAGGCTTTTCGCCTGCTCTTGTGAGTTAACAAATCTATAATGGCCGTGGCAAACGCTTGGTCATTCGGCTGAACAAAAACAGCGCCCTTTTGGAACGTTTCTTTAAGAGGTTGTATATCTGACACGATGCATGGCAGACCGCAGGCCATGGCTTCTAAAAGCGAAAGCGGAAAGCTCTCTCGAAGGGAAGGAAAAAGGAATATTCTTGATTGCTTCAACAGGACCATGGCCTGCTCAAATGGGAGAAGCCCAGCAAATTGGATGTTTTCGGACAGATTCTTCAAGGCAACCAGCCTCTTGTAGTGGCTTAGCCTTCCTCCTCCAATTACAACAAGCTGAGCTGATGGAATTTGCTCCACTACATAAGCCCAGGAGTCGATCAAGACGTTCAGACCTTTTCCTGACTCTATTCTTCCAAGAAATGCAGCGTCGAACCGCTCCTCTTTTTTTGGTATTGAATCGATAAGCTCTAGGTCGACTCCGTTTCCAGAAACGTGGATTCTTGCAGGGTCTACGCGTAGAAATCGGATAGCCTCTCGTCTTTCAGACTCACTAACTGCAATGAAAGCAGAAACTTTTGCATACAGAAGCCTTGTGAACCAGTCCGCCACTGTATGCGTAAGCGCGCTCAAAAATGTGAATCCTCGTTTTCGCCGTTCTGTTACGAGACTTCTTAAAGACATTTTCTCTTGGGGAAGTAGGCCTCCAGAAACAACCACTAACGGCAGACGCAAGGCTTTCGCTAACAGATACGCACAAACAACCGTGAAAGTGAGATATCTGTGCCCCGTGACAACCACCAACTCGCAATGACACTGGCGGTGGATCGCAATTCCAGATATCAAAGCTGACAAAACCGAGATGACCTTTTCATTTAATCTGACCGGAAATGATTGGCTCATTTCATGAGAAACGTATCCAGTACTCACAGATCTCTTGAGTGATGGATAAAATTCTAAAGCATAAACTGAAACGTTCATTCTGCGCATGACTTTGCTGACGTCTATGAATCGTCTCTCCACCCCGCCAAGGGGAGTCGTGCCGTAAGTAGTCGGGTGGAAGAAGAGCGCTAGTATCTTCACGAGTATCACTGTAGAAGAACGTTGATCTGAAAATAAAATACTTTGTTCCTAGGTCGTATCTGGCAAGGAAGCGAGCTCTGATGTCGAGATGGGTAGATAGGATTTTTAAACCCTGAAGAGTATCTTCGAATACGAATATCGGTTAATGATCAGGACCTGTGTGGAATGAGAAGACCCAAGTATGAAGAGCTATTTCCTAGTGAGATGGAGGAAATAATGGCAAGGACTCCTATCGCATATCTCCCCTTAGGAACTTTGGAGTGGCACGGCCCCCATTTAGCACTTGGAAACGATGCTATAAAAGCCCAAGCGATTTGTCAGCGCGCTGCAGAAAAGGCTGGAGGGGTCGTCATTCCCCCGAATTTTTGGGCTATTGGCGGCATGCCGCACCCTTGGACCATGAAGTTTGACGTGGACTTGATGGAAAACCTCTTCTATGCGATCTTTGAGCAACTCTCGCACGTTGGCTTCCAAGTGGTTGTTGCTCTGACTGGACATTACGATTTCAAGCAATGCTACAGCTTGAAGAAAGTGGCTTGCGATTTTATGCACAAAAGCAATGTCCTAGTGTTTCCTGTGCCCGAAATTGAGCTGGCGTGGGACAAGGGGTATCGTGGAGATCATGCTGGGAAGTGGGAGACCTCGATTCTCTGGGCGCTTCGCCCAGATTTGGTCGATATGAAGAGGCTTGATGCTGACCTCAAGAAACCTATAGAAGGAGTAAGCGGCGAAGACCCGCGTGTTCATTCTTCCCCGCAGCTCGGTGAAGAAATCGTTAGCGTCATTGTCGATCGATTGGCTCAGGTGGCTACCAGACTGTTGACTAGCACCACTGAGCTTGATCGGTTCAGGTTCATAGAAATACTTGAAACTCAAGTAAGGATTTTGAGAGAAAAGCGATGGAAGCTAGGAACAGATGATTATAGTCGCTTCCTCAACCTGATGTGGAATGGAGAATACGTCGAAGCGAAGAGAGTTAGTGCAGCCATGTTAAGGGATGATGAAAAGAAATTGGCTGCAAAAGTGAAGGGCAGAATCAGGCAGGCTGTAAGAAGCAAAGCCTCTCTTTAACGAACACGTCGTGCGTTCTAGAACGACCGATTCGTCGTCTTAAATGGCTTTGGCTCTGGGAATGTGTGCGGTCAATCAGCTTATGAGACTTTTCTTGGGATTTCTTCGCGTCTTGTAAAGGCATACTCCAATCAGAATTGACACTAGGACCATTGCTCCAACGAGATTTTCGCTCACTTCTTGGATATCGGAAGCCGAAGTCATTTGAGGAATTGCTCTCTCGCCAGTATTGAGTTTTGACACTTCTTGAAAGGTGTCCAAGTCAACTTTTATGATGACCGAAGGTTCAATGAGCATTGAAACGTAGAGGTACTTTCCGTAGATTTCCAGGCCAGCTGATTTGTCCTCGCTCAGATCAATATAGTCAACGTAAGTGAAATCGGACAGTCTCGTTCGATAGACTCTTCCTGGAAAGCTGTCACCGTTTGCGTACAAGTAATCGCCATATCTAACTATGACATCCGCCGCCCCGTGTGATGAGTCTCCAAATTGCACCGAGTCAACCTCGCTGAAGGTGTTCAGATCTACTTTCATTATTCCCGCAGGTGCAGCGTTAGACGCAATGTAGAGATAATTGTCAACAACTAACATGAAGTGGGCCATTGACTGGCTTAAATTGATCCTTCCGACCTCTGCAAAATCACTAGCACTGAATTTCTGCAAATAAGAGGGTCCTCCCACATCGCCGCGGGAACTCACGTAGACGTAGGATCCGACCTGCACTGTATCCCGGGCCATTGCCGGAGTCAATGCATAGTCAACGAGGGCAAGAGTTGACGCATTCATCCTAGCAACCTGTCCAGAAGCCAGCGCAATGTATAGATAGCCGCCAAAAACATGAAGGGTCATTGCATAGTTGAAGCCGGACGGCAAAGTGTAACCGTTAGTCCTAGCAAAATCAGATAACCTGACCTGAATGATTCTGGCGGGGACGGTTACACTTCCAACGTACAGATACTCATCCGTCATTGTTAGGGCATGAGCGTTTTCGCCGGAGTCTAGTGTCATCGTGTCGATGGTTTGAAAAGTGGTCAAGTCGATTTTGAGGATTTTTCCAGGATTTCCTAGAGTTCCTGCGTATAGAATGTTTTCTTGTAGCCCATTGGCTTCTCCTGAGATCAGTGAAAATAGAACGATTGATGAAACCACCAAGCAGATGCTGGAATATCTTGTCCATTTTGCTCGGCGTGTATGCGAATTGTGCATGTGTACTTCCCAGATACAAATTTGGTTTCGTATATATTAAATCTTCTGCCAGACTACATCATATTCGATATCCATCTACATGTAACCTAGTCGTCGCAACCTCTCCTTCATGTCCTCCTCCTCTTTCCTGGTGTAGGCATCTTTTTGCGCAGTTCTCTGTACGTCACCTTCAATACGTTCATATCGCACTGCTCTTATAGCTTGTTCGCTACCGCTAGCAAACGTCTCTGTGAGAACCCGACCGTCCATATAATCCGGAACGCTAGCTTGCATTAGATGAAGTATCGTTGGGGTGATATCTGTTATTTGGGCTCTTACTGTCTTGTGACCAGTTTTGAAGTCAGGACCATAGGCCAGAAAAATGCCATCTGGACGATGATCTGCCGACAGAGTTCCAGGTTTCCTACATAGCTCTTCTCCATGCACTTGATTTTGTAGAAAGTACCCTGCCTTCGGTTCAACTAACAGGTCTGGGCCGTTTCCTGCATAGAGGCCATGGTATATCTCTTCTCGTTTGTACACGTTTGCGATTATTTTCTCTCCGGTGTCTGCGTCTTGCAGTTGAAGAAGCCCTTGTATGATGCTGTTTCTCACCTCATCACATTCACGATTGGGTTCCACAATTCCTGAGGGTTGCCTTCCCTTCAGATTTATAGTGACACGACCATCCGAGGATCCAAGCCAAGCTCTAGTCTGAAGCCAGTCAATGTTTCCAGGAGCTTGCGGTCCTTCCCTAACTGATCTGCTTTTCTGCTTACGTTTCACAATCAATGGTCTAAAGCGATCTGGTAAAAAGGATGTTGCTCTGCTTATTAGCCCCTTCAAGACCCCGTAGTCTCTTTGCATGAGTGGTTTGAGCAGGCCTACGCCTTTGAACCAATGATTAAGAAAAAACTCTTTCTTGAGAGGCCCGAACCCATGGTCAGAGAAGATGATAATGTTTGTGTCTTTGCCAACCAACTCAACCAATTCTTCAAGGACAGCGTCCAATGCTTCATAAACGCTAAGTATCACGTTCTTGAAAGGACTGTTGGCGCCGCCATCAATCAGATACCTCCAATAGAAGTGCTGCACTCGATCTGGAGCTGCGAATACGACAATGAATAGATCCCATGGATAATTCTTCAGGAGGTGTATAACTGCCTCCTTTCTTTTCTCAGTCATGTGAAGTAGGTGCTCAGGATCCAGAGCGTGACCAAGTCTAGCCTCCACGGGCACGTCGGTGATATATCCAATCTTTTCAAGTTCGTTTCTTATTTCCCTTGGGTATGTGTACTCAAGTGATACGTCTCTGAATCCTACCATGCCGCTTACCATAATTCCGTTCACTTTTTCCGGCGGATACGTCACCGGGACGTTCACTACAGTCACTTTTAGACCTTTGGCGCCTAGGATTTCCCAAATCGTCTTGGCTTTTACGTCAGTCGAGTCTACCACTCTTATGTTGTATCCTTCGTGTACAAAGAATCCGAAAATATTGTGCTTCCCAGGGTTCACTCCAGTGAATGCAGAGACCCAAGCAGGCGGAGTGATTGGGGGTAATGTACTCTTAAGCAATCCAGAAGCTCCGTTTTCAATCAGTTTCTTGAATGTTGGGAGCTTTCCTTGGCTGATCCAATTGTTAATCAAGCTCCATTCTGCTCCATCGATACCTATTACCATCAGTTTTCTTGGCATGATCTTTCACCCCGCGCGCTTGGATTTTTGGCAACAACTAAACGAAGAGAATTACTGAAAAAAGCTGGCAAGAGCCTAGGCAGCCCGACAAAGAAAAGTGGAGGAAGAAAACTTCTTTCTCCGACAATGGATTTTAGCATATTCTTAAGCGATGAGAACTTGACTATTCTGGTCGGAGGACGAGGTTCAGGCGCATCATGGACAATGGTCCCTCCGACTTGTGATATGGCATTCCTGAGAAAAAATACGGTAGTGTACTCACATAATCCTCGTTTAGGCATTCTCTTCCTCAACCTCGCATATCTCTCGGCAAGCTTCTTGGGAAGAAGGTGCAAAAACATAAGGTCGGTGTCGTGATAGTCTTTTAAGAACAGTTTGTTGGGAGTTTCGATCACAATGATCCCGTTTCGTCCCAGTGTCCTATAGGCTTCGTAGATTGCCTCTTCTTTCTGTTTGGGCATATGTTCAAGTAGCTCTATGCATGCACATACATCGAAACTGTCTCTTTTGAAGGGGAGTTTTCGGGCGTCGGCAAGAACGAAGTCAGCGGCCACGCTCTCTTCTCGTGTCCTCATTTGTGCTATTCTAATGGCGTCCAGATCGATGTCAACTCCGATGACTTCTGCCCCTCTTTGAGCATATGCAACAGTGCTACTAGCTGTACGACATCCCAGATCCAAAAGCTTTGCATCAGGCAGTGAAACCCATCTTTCCATGAGGGGGGCATCCACGAATTTTCTGTCTCTCATGAAGTCTGTAAGAAAGAGCTTCAACAAAAGCTCAAATTTGAAAAAGCTTGGTTCACAGATTTTTTCTGAAATATACTTTGCAATGGCTTCAATCAACTCATCGCTGTAGTTAGTCGGTATCCTAGACCGTATTGAATTCGCCGAAAACTCACTCGCTTGTTTCCTTGAGTTCATGGTAACCGTCTCTGAAGCAATTGCGTACCCTGCGCTTATTTTGATACTGCAATATTGTCAAGTTGCCTAAATGTAAATGCATACACGGTAACCTTAAACTTTCTGAGAAGCTGGGATCCTACCGTGGCAATAATATACGTATTGTGTTGAGCTCTCTCATAGGAAGAAGCAGTATATGCAATGCCAAGTGGCGGATTCTTTTCGTGAGCGGTCAGAGTCTTCTTTTTCAAGCATTACTTGGGAGGATTGACTCCTATCATCTTCGTGTGTTACCCTGTGACATCTAAGGGTTTCAGCCCCTTGCATCTTAACTGCTCATCAAGACCTCAATACTCGCGAAGGAGATTAGCATCAAGATTTCTGTCAGCTCGGCGCACGCACAGCACTAAATGCCTCAGCCTATTCAGTGCTTAAACGTTCAACTTATTCTGCCCTGCCAGTAATCGGAGATAGACCTTCTCATGTTGCTCGACCTCTTTCTTGTGGTCGTAGTTTTTCAATATCAAACTTCTTCTTTTTTCAGCTTCCGTCTTGAAATCGCCGTTCATTAGAACCATCGTAATTGCGTCTGAGATTTGATCCACATCCCCATACTTCACGATAAGCCCGTTCTTGCCAGGCACGATAATATCAGGTATGACTCCCGTGCTCGTGGAAACGACAGGCACGCCAGCAGCCGCAGCTTCAATGAAAACCCTGCCGAATCCTTCCAACAAGGATGGTAAGGCAAATACGTCGGCAGCGGAATACGCCGATAGAAGGGATCTTTCACTTAAGTAACCTGTTACCACTGTATGCTCTCGGACAGCGGGAGACCCAAAATCCTCGAGCGCAGCGTGGGCCTGTTTAGGCTTGGGACCGACTATGATTAACCGAGCATCTTTTACCTTCTTTAGCACTTTGTTCATTGAGAGCAGAATATGTGGCAAACCTTTCCGTTCCTGTGGGAAGCCAACGAAAAGTATTACCTTAGAGTCTGGATCAATGTGGTACTCCTTCTTGAAATCGATAGGATCTGGCAACTTGCTATATTTGCTGGACTCTATTCCATCCGCTATGGCCTGTATTCTGTCTGGTCGCACTCCAAAACCTTTAATCAGATTCTTTGTCTCTCGGTTGGTTTCAGTCAGGTGAAAGTCTGCATAGCGAAGAATGGCCATGCCCACCGTTAAGCGATACAGAACGAAGGACCAGTGAGTTGAAAACCCGGGCACGCCTCGATAGTCTGGCGGGCAATATGGGGCAAGCACAAAGATTTTCTTCTTAACTAGCTTCAACAGTGCAGCCGACAGAGTGACATAAGACATGAACATGAAGGATTGAACGATGTCAATGTCCTGAATCTCGCGCGCGAGCGGCAACTTGAAGAGTTGGGGCATCACTGGACCATGTGGGGCTCTGAACAGTCTATTGAGGGCCGACTGACCTATTCCGATGAAATCGTACCTTCTAACTTTTATCCCGTCAATTCTGTCAGTCGAGGGTGCCCGTGGATGTGATGCAGTATGAACAGTGATTTCGTGACCTCTTTGGGTTAATCCCTTAGCAATCTTGTACACTCGCATTGGAATACCCCCCCTATAGGGCAAAAACCTCTCGACTAAGAAGGCAATCTTCAAGAAATTCCAGCTCTGTTCATACAACATTCTACATTGTTAGCGACGAGATAAGTCTTATCGCAATAGGAATCTCAATCTACATGCTGCCTTTGAAATGAGCCTTATTGAATGCTCTTACACATCAGATTCCCATAAGATTCATGGAAATCAAAACGTTTTTTCATGGAACCTCAGATCTCCCTTCTTTATGTCTTTCATGTGCCTCAGTGCGTAGACATAGGACGTTAGTGTAACCACGATGTATCTGGCTTCGCTTCCTGTCGATTTCCTGAAAGACAGAATATGTTTTGTGAGGACAAGCGACGAAAAGACCACTTGGCCAACGCTACTCCATACGAAAATGAATTCGTTGAGGAAGGTTTGCTCAATGTTCTTGTAGAAAAAATAGGTCCTGTTGATAGTTTGTGTACGCAGAAGAGACGCAACTGACAATCTTTCCGCTTTGGACCATTTATGAAAGACTCTCGCGCGGGGCGTCATATACAGCGAATGGGGATATTTCTTGAACAGCCTGTATGAAAGATCAACGTCTTCAAGAAAGGAATACTTCTTAAGATTCTCGTCAAATTTGATCTCTTTAAGAAACCTCGACTTGAAGCTTTGGTTGCAGCCTTGAAGCCATTGACATTCAATGATCCTGCTGATTCGGTTTGGATAGGTGTTTGCACCTGAAGGAAGTACCGTGCACTTGTCTTTCCCAAAGTGGTATAGAAAGAACATCTTGCGCAATTGGTTACGCAGTAGGAGCGATGGGTTCTCGAGTTTCGGAGTGTTTACTATGAAGCCCTGCACTCCTACAGCGTTGGGATAATCCCTATAGGTTTCGGATATCGCCTTGATGTAATTCCTTTCTAGGATCACATCGTCATCTAAGAATACTATAATGTCTCCCGTTGCGTGCAATACTCCTAAGTTTCTTGCAGCGCCTGCGCTCGTTCTTTTTGGATTGTGTAGGTATTTTAGTGCGATTCCCCTCTCTGAGAAATGCGTGCTCAGCAGGGTAACCAAATCTCTGGTTTTAGGGTTGTCGCTTTCGTCGACGATTACAACTTCTTTAGGTGATTCCGTTTGGTCTAAGATTGAAAAAAAGAGATCCTTCAGATCATCTGGTCTGTTGTAGGTCGGGATGACTATAGAGAATTCGGATTTCGTGCGTGCTTCTTTCTTTTCCATCACAAGCCCGTAATCTTTCGTGATGTGAATAGTCATCTGAAGCACCTTCCTTTTAAAGCATAATGCTTGGGCGAAAGATCGAATTCCCGTCGTGGCGAAGCCTGCAGTAACACCTTATATGCAAATCATGATATTGTCACCCTGTGAATCGAGTTGCCCAATATAGCGAATCGAATACTCAGGAAACAGCATTCTTCTAATAGAACGCGCTCCCAAGCGGAACGCGTCAACATGGGAGAAGGAGTTTATCTTCCGCGAGATTCGATTCTCGATGCGAAGAAAATCACCATTGGAGATTACACAAGGATCAATGGAAAGATACAGATAATTGCTTCCGGTGAGGCCACAATAGGAAAATACTGTGCGATAGGCAGAGACGTCTTGATTATCACGTCTAATCACGTGGTTTTCAGAGCCTCTGTTCAATTAGTGTTGTATCTTAGGATGTTCAAGTATGATAACGTAGAAACGAGGGGGGCGGTGGAGATTGGCAGTGATGTCTGGATTGGGGACAGAGTGGTTATGGTTCCCGGAGCAAAAATCCGTGACGGATGTGTTATTGGAGCCGGGTCGGTCGTAACAAAGGAGATACCGCCCTATTCAATAGCCGTTGGAGTCCCAGCAAAAGTAATTCGGTCTCGATTCCCTGAAAACACTGTTGAGCAGCTCTTGAAGATTAAGTGGTGGGATTGGGAAGAAGAAAGAATTAAGCGTAACAGGGACTTCTTTCTCGCAGACCTGAGAGACCCTAGCATCAATTTGAATTCATTAATCAAGGAGTAGCCATATGACTGGAGGTTCGTCTCTGTCAGAAATTCGAAGTAGGACTCAAAGAGTGAAACCCAAGACAATTACTGAATGAGAGACTCCATGGCCGTGGAAACGTGTTTTCAGCAAGGGTTTTCAGGAAACTCGGCTCTAATCCATATCTTTACCCTGAAGTCCGGTTTAGCCTAATCCTCGAAAGTGTCAAGAAAGCCAAAGGTGCCCTCATTCTGGATTTGGGTTGCGGAGACGGCTTCCTCGGAAGATGTCTCGAGCTCAAAGGAAACAGGATCATATACGCAGATCTGGCTATCTCAAATTCCACAAAAAGGATGTGGCGCAGCTTCTGGAAGAATATGGGCGATCACATCATATGCGACGGAACAAAACTCCCTTTCCGCGATTCTTCTTTCGACTTGGTGATTTCAACGGACGTCATTGAACATATAGCGCAGAACAGCAGGCCCATTTTCATGAAAGAAGTTGCAAGATCGTCTTCAAGCGAGGTCCATCTGACATTCTCAACGTTTCGTTCCAATAGCCAAGAAATTGTGTTCTTCGGGAAAATGTTTAGTATCCTAAGAGTTGCTCTTCATGATTTTTCCTTCTTTGATCATGATCGTCATACTACGCCTAGGATCAATGATGTTGAGGAATTGGTCAGAGCGCATGGACTCAGAATAATCAAGCTAAAACCGTATAGAGGTCTTCTGGGATTATTTTTCCTGGGCTTTAGACTCTCTGTGCTACTCAGATTTCGTCCTCGATTTCGATTCATACGAACTCTGATTTATCCCCTTGGCATCGGTTTTTATCTTGTTGAGAAACATTTCGATCACGGTCCATATGTGGCTTGGTACCTTCATCTTTCACATGTTAGATAGAACGTATGCGCGAGTCGATTAGTCAATGTGTTAGCAGCGTGTAGATCTTTTCGTATTGGTCGATCTCCTTGTCCACATCATATTTCTCCAAAACAATGTTTCTGGTCTTTTCAGCTTCTTTCTTGAACCTGTCATCTCGGAGCATCTGGACGATGGCAATTGACAGTTGATTGATTTTGCTCCATCCAACGAATAGTCCATTCTTACCATTTGTCACAATGTCTTCAGCCACGCCTGTTCTCGTTGACACGATGGGAAGCCCCGCAGCCGCGGCTTCGAGCAGTGCTATGCCAAATGTTTCAATCTTAGATGGTAACACGAACAAATCAGACGCAGCAAATGCAGACATCTTGCATTCTTCTGTTATCGGACCAGTAATCAAGATACGATCTCTGACGCTGGGCGGAAGAGAATCACGAAGAATATGGGGTCTGCGCACATGCGGGCCGGCTATTATCAATTTTGCTCGTTTCTCTTCATTGACTACGTTCCTCATTGCTAGAATAAGGTGCTCTACGCCTTTGTACACGGTTGGCCTGCTTAGGAAAAGTATGATCTTATCTTCAGGAGCGATTTCAAACTTGTCTCTGAAGATGTTAGGGTCTGATCGTTGTTTATAGTGCTGAGGGTCTATTGCATTAGGGATAACCTCAATCTTTTTTGGCGATGCTCCTAATTGAATCAAGTGACTCTTCTCAGAGCTAGTTTCTGGGGCAAGAAAATCGGCTGCCTTTATGATGGTGTTTCCCACAGTCAGGCGATACGGTATAACTGACCATTTCGCATATTTGCGTGTAATTCGCGGTGAGTAGTAAGGAAAAAACAGCGGGTCGAGGACAAAGGCTTTCTTGCGAACGAGTCTTATGCAAGCTGCCACAAGAGACACAAATTCCAGAAAGAAAAATGACTGAATAACGTCAACATCTTGCAGATCCTTGCTCCCAATCAACTTAAGCATGCCCGGCATTATTCTCATAGGTGCCGTGACAAGCCGAGAAACATATGGGCTCAGCAGATTGTATCTTTGAATTTTTATTCTGCCCATTTTTCTAGTTCGGGGCGCTCCGGGATAAGAGCTAGTGTAAACTTTGATTTCATGCCCTCTCTTGCCTAGTCCTTGTGAGATTCTGTTCGCCCGCACTGCGATGCCACCTATTTGCGGTGGAAATTCATGCACCAAGAAAGCTATTTTCATAGAATCCTTGAGTTCCCATGCCCAATTTCCATAGAGATGGATGATGCATATGCATAAGCCGTAGCAAATGCTTAAGAATTGCGATTTAAGCGTAACAGCAAATGGTTTCTACTCATCGTATTTTCTGGCAGTCTTAAGCACCTGCTTGAAGGGCTTTGTGGTACACGTTTAGAATTTTTTTTGCGGTTCTGTCAAGACTGAATTCCTTAGCTTTCTCTCTTGCATTTTCTCCAAGTCGGGATCGAAGGTTGTTGTCCTCCAGTAGCTTCAGTATGGCGTCTGCCAGCATTTCGGAGTTACCTGAGTTGACAGTGAACCCGCATTCTCCGTTTTTTAGGAAATCAGCCAAGCCAACCTTGTTCGTGATGATAATGGGTTTCCCTATGGCCATGGCTTCTAGGGCAGAGAGTGGGAAAGCATCGGAAAGGGAAGGCTGAACGAAGACATCGGATCTCTCTAGAAGCTTCATCTTATCTAATCCTCTGACGTAACCCGGAAAAATCACGTTGCGGGCGATTTTCAGATCGTCTGAAGTGTTTCTAAGCCTCTGGGTTTCCTTTCCTGAGCCAGCCAAAACTAACTTAACGTTTGGATACTTGGCTAAAATTCTCGGCATGGCGTATAGCAAGTATTTCAATCCTTTGACACGCGTGTGTCTGCACATCGATATGATGACAGCCTCGTTGGGACTAGCGATAAGTCTTGCTTTTGCCGAGGGCTCTTCCGAAGAGCTTTCTACATGGCGGAGCGTGTTCAGGTCAACGCCCCATGGAATGACTGTTATTCTTTCCTTGTGCGCTCCTGCTAGTACGGTCAATTTTTCAAAGCGATAGGATGGTACGATCACTTGGTCTGTGTTCCTTAGGACAAAATTGATCAGCCTGTTGGCAATGGGGTCCAGTCTGTAACCGTATGTGATTTGCCTTTCGACACTGACATCGTCACCGGTCACGTTTAGAATCATCGGTCTTCCATTGGCCTTTTTGCTGAATACCATCGCAAGGCCAGGCGGAATTGCGAAAAAAGCTTGAAGTAGGTCTATGCTTTCCTTCTTGACAATGGTTAATGATTTCTTGAACATGTCGAGAATATAGCTTCCCTTAAGAATTTGGCCGCTAATGAAACGAACTGCTGGCGTGGGTTTAAAGCAGTAGACCTTCAGTCCATTTATGATTCTTGTTTCATTGCTTAGGGAGGGAACAAGCAAATTGACCTCCACTCCCTCACGTTTTAGATACATCGCCAGCCTAAAGTCGAATCTGTCAGTGTATCTTTGAAAGTATTGCGAGGCCAATAGAACCTTCAATGCAGACACGCTTCGATTCTTACTTTCCTATGTAGCTGTTCAGGTGTAAAAAATTAAGAGGTAGGAGGAGATTAGGTTATTGGAGGAAAGCCTTCCGTGGGCAATCAGCGGTTCATTGCTGCAAAAGCAAGTCAGATGAGTCGACAAGAGTGGAATGATGTTGTCCTAAAGGCGGAGGAAGGGACGTTCTTCCACTCATACGATTGGAGCAAGGTTCTCACTGATTATGGTACAAGGGAGGAGAGATATGAACCGCGGCACATTTTCATAAGAAACCATGAAACAAGCGAGCTCGTGGGTATTCTTCCTCTTCTGTTCACTGCAAAACATCGTCTGGTAAGCCTGCCTTATGGAGACTATGGAGGACCCTGCATAAGTCCTAACGTAAACCGGGCAGAAGTTCTCGAAGTAATCTTCAATGAAGTAGAAAGAATAGCCCAGAAAGAAGCAAAGATAATCTTCATCAAGTCTCCTCCTCAAGACTACCTGCAGTGGCTTAGCCTACACGGATACATTAAAACCCCGGAAAACTACACGTTCATTTTGCCCACGCAACGCGAGACTCTAGATTCCCTATGGGAAAAGTTCCACAGAGGACCCAAACAATGTGTTAGAAGGGCGAAGAAGAAAGGTATAGCAGTCGAAGAAGCTTTTCAGCAAGACCTGATAAAAGAATACTATGGCATTTACGTAGAAAACATGAAACGTTTGGGTGCTTCCATCCGTCCTATCAGCTTTTTTGAAACACTGTGGAACCTATTAGCTGAAAGGAGACTGATGAAGCTTTTTCTAGCCACCTACCAAGGCGAGTATATAGCAGGCGTAATCGCTTTTCCTTGGAAAAATACGTTGCATCTTTACGCAAACGCTTCTTTGGAAGAGTTTAGGGATTCCGGCTCCAACTACATAGTGTGCTACGCAGCTGTTGAATGGGCTTTTAGGAACAAGTTTGATGTGGATTTCGGCCTGTCTCCCCTCGATAAGAACTCAGGTCTATATCAATTCAAAGAGAGGTGGGGAGGAGCCTCAAAACTTCTGTTCAGTGCTTCCAAGAACTACATGGGAGCAACTGATCGTCTCTCTATGTGGGCTTTGAAGAATGTTCTCTCCAAACACTTGCCCCGGAGAGTAAAAAAACTGGTCAGAGCGTTGAGATCCTGATCATTCTCGGCTTTGTATCCTTTTCCAAAATCAATAATGCTCTTTGATCTTTTGTAGAACTCTAGCGCATTTGTAGACGCTAGTTAAGTTACGCAGAAGACCCTTTGCCTTGACACCACCTGAAAAGAACAGCCTTATCAAACTTAACATGCTTGGTGCAGAGGGCAGCTTGGAAGCCGTTATGACCATGTTTGGTCTGCGAGTAGGTTGCCCCTCGTTCACCGAAACGCTGCCTTGAGAAACCTCAAGAACAAACGGCGGAAGTCCTCTTACTTGAAAAAACACGGTCAGATTCACCATGTCAAGCTTCTTGCGTATCTCTGGGTTTTGGTTCAGAATGTCATTTACCAAGGATGCTCTTCTCTTGACCGAGTCGCAATTCATTTTCTTTGTGAATGCGACTTTGCAGTAACCATGGCTGGGCATCGTGAAAGCCCTATCGCCTTCTCGCCTTGAGTAGAATTGTGTGTAGGTTGAGGGGGATGTTACACCAACAAGTAAGATTGCTCCTTTGGCTCTGACGTTTTTTCTTATGACCTTTGTGACCTCCGTAGCAATGCCTCGTCGTCTGTGTTCAGGTTTGCTGTACAAATCTGCTGGTTGAGTTGCCTTGATGATAAGTGACCGACTGATCCTGAGGTCTCTCACTTGAGCATGCGCACATCCGATCAGCTCACCGTTCTCATCTGCGACTATTATCAATGAGGGGTCGAAGTAGGGGCTCAGCCTGTTTTTCCAAGTCCAATACTCAAGGCCAAGCGAACGATCACGGTTTATTGCGCGCATCGTAGGATGCATTTCTACGATCTGGTCCTCGTCGTGTTCTTTGTAGGTTCGTACGATGAAATTTCCTTCCTCCTGCGGATTCTTTCTCTGAGGAATCATATTTGATCTAGCCTTGGTATGTACCAGCGGTCTTTAAGCGTAAGCAATGAAAGGAAACTGATACTTTTTCTCGCTTTCCACAGCGGTTTAATCACGAGCTTGGAGTTCAGAAAAGCCTTGAAGATGGATTCTCCGCCAAATATCAGCTTGCTTAGAGTTGACGAATCGGTCTCTATCGCAGCGTCGAACTTGCTTGGTGTCTGCTGATTGGAGACAAGAGTCTCTCCGTTAGCGTGTTGGATCGATATAATGTTCTGAGGAGGATGAACATCTTTAAGTCGAATCAGGAAGCTTTCGGTCAATCGTTTCCACTCGTTACATTTCGCTTTGATTATTTGTTCTAGGAGCTTTGGCATGTCGAGAACTATGTATGACATTACTTCGTTCAGCGGGTTTTGTTTGAACCCCAATTTTTCGCAAGCTCTTCTAACCGCCATGTCATCCGAAGGTGCGTCAAAATTGACATAATTTCCTTTCTTAGCTGCTATGTATGCGTTAATCTGCTCAAATAGCCCAAGAACAACGGCTTCTCCGTCTTCGTTTGGATCGTAGCAGAGCTCATAAACGAGGAAGCTTCCTTCCTTGTGACTTAGTCTTCCAGTGACTGCGTAGCCAACGATTTCTCTTCCTTTGCTTGCTACGAATATGCCATCAGAGCTTATGTCAGGGTGCGATGTGCAGCACCACAACCAGTGCTGAAGGCTTCTCGGAACACTACCAGCATATTGCCCGTAATATTTGTTGTAGAGAGCAAGAAGTGAGGCTTCGTCTCCTTCTTGATAAGCTCTAATTGTGTAATCGGGGCCATCCATGCTCGTCACTATGGAAGAAAATGCCTCGTGTTGTTATAAGCCTTCTGAAATAGTAGTCCAAGTGAATTGCCTCGCTCTCTGCCATCAATAGGTGGAGCTGATCCATTGCTCGAAGTGACCATGGATTAATGGTTAATCTCGATGTTTCGACTTCAATGGAACTGCAAGCCGAGGCTGTCGCAAATGGATGTATCAAATTCATGAACATATGTTTTTCTGACTCAAATATCATATAGAATTGTTTTCCAGAAGGCTTAAGACAAGTGATTCAAGTATTAGAATTAGGAGCGATCAGTATGTCAGAGAGAAAAATTGGGTTGTGGTACGCTGTTGCAGGCGTTATCATTGCTCTATTAGTTGGAGTGGCTTCAACCTACGCCTATTACCAGCTGATCCCTTCATTGACGCCGGAGCCAGAAGTGGAGCTAACACCAGTTAAGATCTCTTGGCTAGCACCGATTTCGCTGCAGATACCTCTTGTTGCAAGTCAGAAGAAGTTCGACGAGGAGTTCGGAATAAAGCTCGAGTTGATAAAGATGACACGTTCTTCAGACGCTCTGCAAGCCCTGCTAGCAGGCGACTTGGACATAACGGTTGGCGCTCTTCCAGGAGTCGAAAGCGCCTACCTTGAGGGAGCTAAGGTCAAAGGAATCATGGTTGGCTACTATGGCGGATACAAATACGCTTTGGTGACGTTAAACACAACAGGAATACTAGAGGTCAACGATCTGGCAGGAAAGACTGTGGCAGTTCCAGGGCTTAGGGAACCTCCGGAGCTCTTTGTTCGGGTCGCGGCAAACATGAGTGGCATCGATCAGAATTCAGTCAATTTAGTTCAACAGAGTCTAGATGTCATCGGCACTTCGATAGGCTCTGGCGCCGTGGACGCAGGCATGCTCTTTGAACCTGGGCTGACAGGCTTCATGAAAGCAGACAAACGTGCGGTGGTGATTACAAGAGCTACTGACATTCCGGTGATCAACTATGCCCCTTCAGCATATTTCGTGCGCGAAGATTACATAAAGGAAAACGATGAGCTCGTGTACAAGATCTTCCTTGCGCTTGCAAAGGCTTCTTGGTACATTAGAACAACTGGTCCTGACTCTGACGAGGTCCTTTCAATGCTGTCAAATGCAACGAACACGCCGGTTGCAGTCTTCAAACCCAGTGCCAAAAAGAACATATGGGATCCAAGGTTTAAGCCGGTTCAGGCTGCAATGGCGTGGGAAGAAATGTGGTTCTTTAAGAGCATAGGGAGGCTGAGTGACATGGTTCCCATTTCCGAGGTGTGGAACTATGGATTCTATGAAAGAGCACGCACCGAGCATCCTGAGCTATTCTCTGATCTTGATGCCTACTTGGAGGGTCTAAAGAGCGATCCGGCTGGAATAGTCAAGGACGACGACTTCATCATGGACTTCAACGAGTACTGGAAAGGATAGCGATAAACAAGGTTCAGACTATGGCGAATGACCCAATACTATCCCTTTTTTCAGTGTCCAAGCTTTTTCATCCGTCCAAGATCCTCGCCATCGAGGATATCAACCTAAACGTGGAAAGAAGCGAGTTCGTGTGTATTCTTGGACCCAATGGCTGTGGAAAAACCACACTCTTAAACTTGATCGCTGGCTTCAAGCCATATTTTCCTCCCACTGAAGGTCGGGTCTCAATGAACGGAGAGCCAATAACAGGCCCTGGCAGTGATCGTGTGATGGTTTTCCAAGAGCAAACCTTGTTCCCCTGGCTCAGCGTACGAGACAACATAGAGTTCGGCTTAAAGATTCGAGGCACCCCAAAGGCTGAGAGACAAAGGGTTTCGGAGCATTATCTCAAACTGATGGAGTTGGAGGAGTTTAAGGATAAGTATCCGTTTCAATTGTCTGGCGGAATGAATCAAAAAACCGAACTGGCTCGCGCCCTTGCGTTGAAGCCCGAGATACTTCTGTTGGATGAACCTTTTGCGCAAGTGGATGCAATGACTCGCCTCAGTCTTCAGGAAGAGCTGCTTAGAGTTTCAGAAATAGAGAGGAGAACGACGATTTTTGTAACGCATAGCATTCAGGAAGCCATATTCCTCGGTGATCGAGTATGTGTCATGACTAAACGTCCAGGAAAGATCAAGGAAGAGGTCAGAGTTGACTTTCCCAAACCCAGAAAGTGGGCAACTGTATCGAATGAAAGGAAATTTGCAGGATTACACAATCACCTCGTAAGTCTTATTCAAGAAGGCGAGTTAGGAAATGCTATCAAGTAAAATCGCGGAAAATAGCAAGCGCATACTCTGGGTTATATTCCCATTCTCGGTCGTCCTGCTAATATGGCAAGCAATCGTATGGTTGAAAATCTTTCCCAGCTATCTTTTCCCAAGTCCAGCCTCGGTACTGGAGGATTTCATTGTCAAAGCGATATACACACAGACTCTCTTGGTGCACATAAGAGAGAGTCTGATTCGACTGTCCCTCGGATACGCAACGGGAATCGGAGGCGGATTAGCGCTTGGCGTGGGAATGGGATTGAACAAATTCATTTCAAGATTCTTTGAACCAATCGTTGTGTTTACTCACGCAATCCCGGGCATAACGTGGGTTCCGCTTGCAATTTTATGGTTCGGCATCGGCTATGAAACTGTAACGTTCATCATTTTCCTAAGCGTGTTCTTTCCAGTCTTATATGGAACGTTGACCGGAGTGAGAACTATGTCTGTCAAGTTTTCTAATGTAGCTATGATGTGCAGGGCTAAGAAGTGGCAAATCATAATCTACGTCTTGCTTCCTGGCGCTATGCCGTCGATTATGAACGGAATGAGGAACGGCGCTGCTTTCGGTTGGAGGGGTCTTGTAGCAGCGGAAATGATTGCTGCCTCGTCGGGGATAGGGTGGATGATAGTAGATGCACGCTCTTGGCTCAACACAGAAACGGTGATTCTGGGGGCAATTGTTATTGGAATCTCTTGGATAATAATAGAAAAGCTTATTCTAAAGACGTTGGAAGCAAAGACTATAGAGAAATGGGGAATGATTAGCACATCCTAATAATGAGAGGAGGAGGAACTAACACAAATGTGCGTAGCTGTACCTGCAAAAGTGATCGCTATTGAAGGAAAAACGGCAACTGTTGACTTTGGAGAAGGCACTAGGAAAGACGTAGACATCACACTAGTCGATGCTAGAATCGGCAAATACGTCCTGATCCATGCTGGGTTCGCTATACATGTAATCGATGAAGAAGCTGCAAGGAATACTCTGAAGATGATGGAGAAGATCGCATGAAATACGTAGACGAATTCAGAAATCCAAAACTGGCAAAAAAGCTGGCTAAGAAAATCGCGGAGTCGTCTCCCAAAAAAGTGAGGCTGATGATGGGCGGTGGGATGATAGCGATGGCTGCGTCCCAAACTGGACTCAAAGACATGCTTCCAAAGGAAGTGGAGCTGTTTCTAGGTCCCGGCTGCCCCCGATGCGTGACTCCCGCAAGCACAATCGACAAGGCTATCGCCATCAGCGAATCTCCGAAAACAATTCTCACTATTCATGGCGGAATGCTGATGATCCCTGGCTCTTCAAAGAGCTTGGAAGCTAAGAGAGCTGAGGGCGGCGAGATAAGACCAGTTTACTCATGTCCTGAAGCGTTAAACATCGCCGTCAAAAATCCAGATAAAAACGTTGTTTTTGTGGCTTTAGGCTACGAAACAACTGCGCCCACGGTTGCCTCCACTCTTATCGAAGCGCAGCGGATGGGGGTCCAGAACTTCTATGTAACGAATTCTCACATTGTCTTCACATCCATCTTTAGAGCTTTTCTTGAAGGAGGAAAAGCCAAGTTCAATGGGTTGCTGTTGCCCGGCCCTGTCAGCACTATAATAGGATCTAAGGCATACGACTTCATTCCGAAGCGCTATGGAATACCCTGTGTAATCACGGGTTTCGAAGTCTGTGACATTTTGCAGAGCATCCAAATGCTGTTGAAGCAGATCGATGAAGACAGACCGCGAGTTGAAATCCAACATACAAGATGCGTCACAGAAGAAGGGAACCTAGCCGCCAGAAAGATTCTGGACGAAGCCTTTGAGATATGCGATGCGCCCCTGCGAGGTTTTGGAATAGTCC
>Ga0315314_1001065_pt1 | contig 25992 bp, 25 predicted proteins | sample TDP9_MG_FD_203631 | JGI IMG/M metagenome (GOLD analysis project Ga0315314, IMG submission 203631) | Freshwater sediment microbial communities from Lake Towuti, South Sulawesi, Indonesia - TDP9 | ecosystem: Environmental > Aquatic > Freshwater > Lake > Sediment | place: Indonesia: South Sulawesi... | reverse complement strand
AAAAAGGAGGAAGCGGGAAGGCACCCCCAAAGGGCAATAATCCCTTTTGGAGGCTTCATATGGGCACCTTCCGGAAACTCCTTTTCATAACATCCTCCAGAAGGTTAGGGGTTAGCTTTTTGGTTAACCAGAAAAAGATAAGAATTTACTGACCTATTAATACTCTTCTATTCAAGAGCAGTCAAGGAAAATATGGCTCTCGAAATTGTCTCTACTTGGCAAGCCAGATTGCTGATTTGCGATTGAAATCTGCATAAAATGACAGATTCATTCATCCGATGACTTCAGGAAGAAATTATTGCCTGGCCCAACAGTATCTTTTAGATCAAATCCTGAATTTCACATCCAAGACTGCGGGCGTGGTGCGTTGAAGAATTTCCCTGCTCCGACCCGGAATACGAGGAATACTGCGGAATAGAATAGCAATATCGGCCGCATACCATTGTTAGGCTAGCAAGCAAATTCGTCTGCCCTCGACAATTCCTACTTCCGAATTCTAATTCTATGTACCTCTACCAAGAACAGTTGGCCTTCGTAGCTAGGCATTTCAGGATGAGCGGACAAGTAATTTATGAGCCTTCGCATTAGGGCTGGAATCACCTCTGGGTGGTTTCTAACCTGAAGTGCGATGATCCCCTTGTATTGAGGCGGTGGATACGTTGCGATGTCGGCAAAGTCGCCATTTAACGATACCAAAATGCAACCCATCTCTTGAGCCTTTGTGATGACAACAGCATCATCCGAATCCCGTGGAATATGTTCTTTTAGGATAAAAACCTCGTGACCCGCGCCTCGAAGTACCTGGATGACTGAGGTGGGGACACAATGGTCCGTAAAGAATCTCAAGCCCATCAGACAGCCACTTCGAATTCTGCCAACTCACGGGCATAATCCAGGCAGGCTGCAATTTGTCCCTGATTTAGATCCGGAAATTCAGCGATGATTTGCTCCGGATTGTAACCAGCCGCGAGATAACCGAGAATTAGGCTCACGGGGATCCTGGTACCTTTGATACGTGGTTTGCCCCGCAGGACATTAGGATTGCTTTCAATGTGATCTTTCCATGTTACGTTCATTGTCTTCCTCATTTCCAGATTATTAAAACCCAGTTGTGGATAATATGGTTTCCATCTAGGAACCTTGCTTTGGTCCCCAGTCGGCTTAAAACCGCACCGCATCAATTGCTCTAAATGAAGAAAACGAAAGTGCTTTTATTCGGCAATCTAAGTTTCTCTTTGTTTTATATGGTTTCAGCCAAAGCCCCCTTCCATGGACTGCTAAATGGCCTTCGCCGGACTCCGAAAAAGTTTCCAATTTCTAAGCATTACGAGAAAAAATATACACCTTTCAGCACGACTGGTCAATTCTTGCTTTCAGAAAGAAGTTCTCAACAAAAAACCCCCATTCTTCTTCAGGCAAGAAATGGGGTCCTATTTTCTCCTGGCCATAAGCCAACCCTCTGGGTTAATGGATATTAAAGCGGGTAGGATTTCTAAGGGGATGATAGCATTATCGAGGGGATCGTCAAGGGGAAGCTTCCAAGGATTCCAGGGAGAAATCGATTCCGAACTGGTACGGGGGGAGGGTATTTTGGGGGGTTTCAAGCCCGAAATCCATTCCAGCGTCAGGAGGCACAGTTTTTTGCGAGAGCGCAGATAAGCGATATTTAAAATGGAGGGGTGCAAGCAGATCCGGGTGGTCAGAGGGATTTTAGATATTTTTCAAACCATGCCAAGACCTTCTGCCAGCCATCAACAGCAGCATGTACCCGGTAGCTCGGCCGGTCAACTGAGAAAAAAGCATGACCGGCGTTCTCGTAGGTGTGGAACTCGTATTTCTTGTTAAAGCGTTTGAGCTCTTCCTCTATGCGCGCGACATCCTGAGGGGAAGGTGACGTGTCTTCCGCCCCGAACAGGCCCAGCAGGGGGCAGGCGAGATTCTTCGTCATATCGATAGGGGCCACTGGTTGACGTTCCGTAAGCTCCTCGGATTTGGCAACTACCTTTCCCCCGTAGCAATCTACCGCAGCATCGATCCGCTTAATGTTGCAAGCCACGAGGTAGGCTTGCCGGCCACCGGAACAAAAACCGATGACGCCCACTTTACCGCTATAGTATGGCTGCGTCTCCAGATACCTGATCACCGCATCGATGTCGCCGATGCAGCGTTCGTCAGGTACCATGCCAGCAGCGCGCACCTTTGCGGAGATCTCCTCGGCACTGCCCGGCCCCTCTCGATGGTGGAGATGGGGTGAAAAGGCCGCATATCCGTGATAGGCCAATTTTCTTGTCATTTCCTTCGTAGCTTCATCCCAGCCCGGCAGGTGATGAATAACAATGACACCCGGGTAAGGCCCTGCGCCCAGCGGACGCGCCAGATACCCCTCAACGGCATCTCCGTTGTACCCCTTAAAACCGACCGTCTCCGCTAGCATGCCTTCATACATGGCTGATTTCTTCCTTTATCAGCTGGTGGCCTAACAGGTTGCTGAAAAAGTCCCTTTCGGCCTTAAGTCGTTATTCCTGCGGAAGCAGTCCCGCCTATTGGCGGGCTGGACTCCCGCTTTCGTGGGAGTGAGCTGATTTGGAGTTTTTCCGCATCCTGCTAATAGGCTATTGCCCTTTCGAGTGCATTCTTAGCTTTGCTGTTTTGTAAGTCCCCTGGGGATTGCCAAAATGCTTCGGACTGCTGCCAAAGATCACAAAATTGTGGGTTGTTTTCAGGGCTTCCCAATCACGGTAGAAATCGCTTTTGAGTGAATTGAGTATAGGAGAAGGGGGGATTGTGTGTCAAGGTTAAAATGCCAATGGCATCGTTCGCGAATCTGTTTCACTGCAGGGGACGAGTAAATCTGATTGAGCTTGCCTCTGTTTTCCAATATAGTGATATTTGATTTCATTCATTCTTCCAAGGTATCTGACTTCCAACTGCGAGGTTACATCATGGAGGGACCTCCATCGCGAGATGGGGGAGTATGGATCTGGTTAGTAGCTAATGCCCTCGTCCAGGCATATCACCCATTTAGATCATAAGTTTGGGATTTCTACAAAAACTAATCTACTGAAGAAAGGAGAAAAGGAGATGGATCAAAAAATTATCGACCTGTACGATGAATACACTCATAAATTATTAGATCGTCGTGAATTCCTCAGGAGATTGTCTATTCTGACAGGGGGTACTGCCGCTGCTAAGGCCTTGCTGCCTTTCCTGGAAAATAACCATGCCAAAGCTCAAGTCGTTCCAAAGGATGACCCCCGCCTTCAAACTGAAAATATTAAATATCCAGGTGCAACAGGCGACGTCCGCGCCTATTTCGCAAGGCCGAAAGGAGATGAAAAACTACCCGGAGTGGTCGTCATCCATGAAAGAGGAGGTCTTGTTCCCCATATTGAAGACGTTACAAGGCGTGTCGCATTAGAGGGGTTTTTGGCTATTGCTCCGGACGCTTTATCACCCCTTGGGGGGACTCCAGCGGATGGAGGCAAGGCTCGAGAGTTAATGGGCAAGCTGGATATTAAATCGACAATAGAAAATTACGTTGCCGCGGTAAGGTACTTCAAGACCCACCCTCTATCCACTGGAAAAGTTGGAGTCGTAGGCTTCTGCTGGGGAGGAGGAATGGCAAACCAACTTGCTGTTAACTCTTCGGATGTGTTAGCATTAGTTCCCTACTATGGGGACCAACCTGCGTCTGAAGAGGTCTCTAAAATTAAGGCGTCTCTACTTCTGCATTATGCTGGTATTGACGAACGAATTAACAAGGGGATCCCAGCATACGAAGAGGCTCTAAAAAAGGCATCGATAGACTATAAGATCTATATGTACGAGGGTGCCCAACATTCGTTTAACGATGACACACGGGCTGAGCGATATAACAAGGAAGCGGCCCAACTTGCCTGGCAGCGTACAATTTCTTTCTTAAAAGAGAAGCTGAAAAAATGATGTCCAGTTGGTACTCGCGCCTCGACAACTAATGAAAGTTGAGGCATTCCGGGACCAGACACCCCAGCAGTGATCAGGTGTCTTTGTGATTTGGGCAATTTCCGGTCCAAAGGCTCATTTGCCCAAGCAGCATTTCTTGTACTTTCGGCCGCTGCCACACGGACACGGATCGTTGCGACCTGTTTTGGGGTTTACCCGGGCACCTTTGGCCTGCGCCAGCGGGATTTGCTGTTCAAGGGACTGCCGACACCATAGCGCGGATAGCTCTGCAATGAAAGGCTGGCAGTGGGTGAAGAAACGTTTATAGCCTGCACACAGGTAGTTCAGCCCAGCTTCGCCATCTGGCGTATGAAGGATGCGATCCTTCGGGCACCCACCATGGCACATGTCCAGGACCTCGCATGCCCGACAATAGCGGGGTAAGGTATCCAATTTAGCCTGCCCAAACGCCCTCTGCGCTCGACTTTCCAGAAGGTCGACCAGGGGAATCTCCTGGATATTGCCCAGACGATGTTTTGGGTCGACGAAGTGATCGCACGAAAAGAAGTCTCCGTTATGTTCGACAACGGGAACATCTCCGCAGGTCTTCCGAAAGATACAGAGCGCATGCTCTTGCCTGAAAGCAGTTCTGGCCGCCTCTTCGAATATCTGCACTTTGACCCGCTCGATATCGTGGCTCTTCCACTCGTCAAATATGGCGCAGAGAAAATTGCCCAAGGCTTCAGCCGGCACAGTGCGGTTGCTAACGCCACCCTTTCCGTCTGGCTGCGGCTCGACCAGGGGCAGAAAGCCGATGTATGGGGCCTCGATCTGCTTGAAAAACCGGTAGACCTCGGTGGGGTGCTGGACGTTCTCCGCATGCACCACGCACAATATATCGCACGGGATCTGGTGCTGTCGCAAAAACCGATACCCACGCATCGCTTCCTTATAGGTAGGCTTGTGGCCCTTGGTGACGCGGTACCGATCATGCATTCCTTGCGGGCCGTCGAGGCTAAGGCCCACGGCAAAGCTCTCTTCTGCCAGGAAACGGCACCAGTCCTCATCGAGGAGAGTACCATTTGTCTGTATACCGTTGGTGATGCGTTGGTTACGGGGCTGATGCTTGCGCTGCAGCGCTACGATCTTGCGAAAGTAGTCCAGCCCCAGGATGATCGGCTCCCCACCATGCCAGGAAAAGTTGATCACCGGACCGGGAAAAGCGGCGATATGCTGGATAATGTATTCCTCCAGGATGGAGTCGGGCATGCGAAACGACTCGCCTTTTGGATAGAGGTCTTTCTTCTTCAGGTAGTAACAATAGTGACAGTCCAAGTTGCAGATGGAGCCAATGGGCTTGACAAAAACCTGAAATTCGCGGGAGGCTTTAACCATTGCTCAATCCCTAATCTCCGGGGCGAATATCCTAAAGGACCTGACTTGATACGGGCTCGCTTCTTCTGGAGCGATTATAAGTGGGATAACCTTGCGGGTCAAGGAAGAAAGAAACGAGGCCCGTACGACATGTTAGAGATGCAATGGGCTCTTTAGAAGCGAGGATATCTTGCCAAGATCCGCTCCTTCCAAGAAGGGGCGATTTGGAAAAGAAATTGAAACCCAAGAATTGATGATTACCAATTGAAAGTTAGATAACCTTAGGTGTATAAGCCACGTGCTCGCATCAGCGAGCATGTGGCCAAATCAGCCGAGCATCGGCGTAAAAGTCTTCTACCGCAAGACCCGGTTTTGTAGAATATCCTGTAAGTCCCTTGTCCCATCATGCACGCAGTGAACAAAAACTTCGGATTTTATAACCTGATAAATGATTCTGTATGGCTTGTAAAAAACTTCTCGATGTTCCCGCACGCCTATTCGTTCTAATTCGGGCGGAAAATTTCCCCTCTCAGGCATTACCTCCAGTTTGACGATGGTTTTTTCCAGGTTGTCCAGAAGCTTATCGGAATTTTCCACGGAATCATTCTGCGCGACATAGCGATATATATCGAAAAGATCTTCCTCAGCATCTTCCAAAAGATAAACAGTGAAATTCACGGTTTGTTAAACTCCCTAACTTTATCTCTTAAGCGATTAAATGTCTCCTTCATTGGCCTGTACTTCCCTTCATCCAGGCTTTTCCTGCTCTGCGCCAGTATTTTAAGCAGCGCCAGGCTTTCCTGCGTTTTTTCAAATTCGCGGATATCCTGAAGAATAGCCTTTGCTTCTCCATTGAGAGTGATTACAACGGTCCCGTGATTTTCCACAATGTCGCGGATTACTTGCGAAGCATGCGACTTAAAATAGCTGATTGGTTTGACTTTTTCGCTCATCTTCATATTATTTAACCTCCATTATCAGGTCTAAATTAAGTCTATATTTAGACCAAATCTTTTGCAAGAAAAATCTTGACAAAGATTTTCGGATGTAGTATAAAAGTTTGCTATTTTGGGAGGCAAGGTTTAATGGGCAAAAAGCGATTAACACTCTGGGGCTGGTGGTGGAATAGAAGAGGAGGTGAAGTCTGCCCATAAACCGGCCGGAATGAGATAGTAATATATTGAATTTTTAAAAGCCGTGGGCAGCTTCAATGATGTCCACGGCTTTTTTATTTTAAGGATTTTTCGCCACAGAGGACTCAGAGATCACCGAGAATGAATTTTAAATCCTAAGCAGGAATATCGCCGAGGCCGGACTAAACAAATTCAAATGTTTGAAATCCAAATGAAAAATGAGAGATGATTTTCGGGTTCTGAAAATTGAATTTTGGATTTGTTTCGAATTTCGATACAAAAATTTTTCTTCTCTGTGTTCTCTGTGGCAAATGAAAATGGGAGAAAAAATTGAAACGGATCCTTTTGGGAAATGAAGCCATTGCCCGGGGACTGCTGGAGAACGGTTGCTCTTTCGCGGCCTCTTATCCCGGGACCCCGGCTTCGGAGATTCTCTCGTCCTTCATCGACATGGCCAAAGCGGGTGAGAGTCCGGCCATGGCTGAGTGGTCCATCAATGAGAAGGTTGCCTTCGAGACCGCTCTTTCCGTCAGCTACGCCGGAGGCCGGGCGGCTGTCAGCATGAAGCAGGTTGGCCTGAACGTAGCCTGCGATCCTTTGATGAGCTCGGCCTACACGGGCGTCAAAGGGGGGTTCTTGGTCATATCCGCCGATGATCCCGGCCCCCACAGCTCTCAGACCGAACAGGACAGCCGGATGATGGCCTTGATGGCCAAGATCCCGGTGCTCGATCCTTCAACGCCCCAGGAAGGGAAAGACATGATTAAGCCTGGCTACCAGATCTCTGAGGAGTTCGAGATCCCGGTGATGATCAGGCCTACCACCCGAGTCTGCCATTCCAGGCAAGGGGTCTTTCTGGGAGAGATTCCCAGCCCTGCTTTACCTTCCGCCTTCCCCAGAGATCCCCAGCGCTGGGCAGCCACGCCAAGATATCGCTATCAACTCCACCTGCAATTAAACCAGAAAATTGAAGCTATCGCAGAGAAATACTGCCAGGACTCTTTCCTCAAGATTCTGGGAAACAGCAGCGCCCGCCAATGCATCATTTCTTCCGGGGTTGCTCTCGCCCATACTTATGACCTCATCAAAGAACTAAAACTGGAGGACCAGATTTCTCTCTATCAAGTGAAAATGCCTTACCCTCTGAAGGTCAAGGTTATTCTCGATGAAATCAACTATTTCGAAGATATTCTCATAATCGAAGAAACCTACCCCGTGATCGAGATGCAACTGGCCATGCGGGGTCGCATTAAAGGCAGGCTGGATGGCTCGATCCCTTCGCAGGGAGAACTCGTTCCAGATGTTCTTTTCGAAAGCATTAAAGCTTTTGCGCGCATTCCTGGGGAAAAGAGACCAATCCCATCCGGGAAGCCCAGGCGTCCCACCCTTTGCCCTGGATGCCCGCACAGGGCTGCCTTTTATGCCATGAAACAGGCTTTACCCGGAGGAATCTACCCGAGTGACATTGGATGCTACACCCTGGGTTTGAACCTCGGGGCGGTGGATACGGTCCTGTGCATGGGGGCAGCCATCAGCCAGGCCGCCGGCTTCTACCATGCTTTCAAGATGAAAGGAGAGGCGCCGCCGATTGCAGCTACCATCGGCGATTCGACCTTCTACCACGCAGGAGTGCCGGCCCTGATCAATGCTGTCCATAATGGGGCGAAGTTCACCCTCATCATCCTGGATAATTCCACAACAGCTATGACAGGCAATCAACCAACTCCCGGGCTGGAACGCCTGGCCGATGGCCGTCAGGGAAAGGCCGTGGCCATTGAGGATCTGGTCAGGGCAAGTGGGGTCCAAAGCCTTACGGTGATCGACCCATATCAACTCGAAGAGATGATCCAGGCCATAAAGGAAGCAGATAGAGCATCTCGCTCGGAAAATGGGGGGGTCTCCGTGATCATCGCCAGGCACCCATGTCTGATGACGCCCGGGGCAAGCAAAAAACAAAAAGATTACTGCCTGGAGGTTACTGAGGATTGTATGGCCTGCGAAATCTGTGTCCGGGACTTTGAATGCCCGGCCATCACCATGGATTCGCAATCCGGTGTAGCCAGGATCGACCAGACCCTTTGTTCAAGATGTGGTGTGTGTGTCCAGGTTTGCCCGCAAGAAGCCATAATAAAACAGTGATGAGTGTTAAGTGATGAGTTAAAAGCTATTATTTTGTGGCTATTTTTGATCTTTGATTTTCTATTTTTAAGGCTCTGTGTTCTCTGTGACCTCTGTGGCGAATAGAGAGTTTTTATGAACATGCAAATTGCCATCACTGGAAGGGGGGGCCAGGGGGTATTATTCCTGACCCGGATTCTAACGGAATGCGCTTTGGAATTAGGGCTGCAGGTGATCGCCTCGGAAACCCACGGCATGGCCATGCGGGGCGGATCCGTCATTTCAACGCTGAAAGTCGGACCCTACCGCGGCCCCCTCATCCGAAGTGGCCAGGCTGACCTGATGCTGGTTTTGGACGAAGGATCCCTGGAAACCTTCTTCCATCTCTTATCCAAAGAAGGAACGCTCATCGTGAATGCCCCAGCATCAGATTCCTACCCTTCCATTGATGCTACGGGTTTGGCGGCGGCAGTTGGCTCGCCCCTCATGGCCAACCTGGTCCTATTAGGTTTTGTTCTTAGCCACAACAAATTGTTCTGCGACTATCCACTCGCTGAAAGGGTGACCGGAAGATTATCTCCCGAACGGTTCCGGCAGGCTAACCTGAAAGCTCTGAAGCTGGGCTACTCTTTTAAGGATGCGAAAGAAAAGGAATGACTCTCTCGCTGCAGATTTTTCAATTCCTTCTTTCCGGACTTACTACGGGAAGCACTTATGCCCTGATCGCCATCGGCTTTTCCCTCATCCACAACGCCACCGGAATCGTCAACTTTGCTCAGGGGGAGTTTGTCATGCTCGGGGGGATGTTCATGATCACCTTCCACAGCTTTTTTAAACTCCCCATGCTACCTTCCTTTTTCCTGACTATCTCCTGCGTAGCAGCGGTCGGCTTGCTTCTGGAGCGGGGCCCCATTCGCCAGTCCAGGTCAAAGGAAATTCTCATTCTGGTCATGATCACCATCGGAGCTTCCATCTCCATCAAAGGTCTTTCCATGATCCTTTGGGGCAAAAACCCTATGACTCTTCCCCCTTTTTCTGGAGAGACTCCCTTTGTCATCTTAGGGGCTGCCATCATGCCGCAAAGTATCTGGATATTTGGGATTACCATTTCCGTTGTTTTTGCCCTGAATTCCTTCTTCAAAGGAACCCTCACTGGGAAGGCTATGCGGGCAGTGGCTGCCAGCCGGAGGTCAGCCGTGCTAACCGGCATCCCGGTCAATCGCATGATTCTTCTCTCTTTTACCCTAAGCGGAGCGCTGGGGGCTGTGGCTGGAATTATTCTCACCCCCATCACCACGACCTCCTATGACGTGGGAGTCATGCTGGGACTGAAGGGTTTTTCCGCCGCCATCCTCGGAGGATACGGCTCTATGCCCGGGGCCATTGTCGGCGGCCTCCTCTTAGGCGTTTCCGAATCGCTGGCGGCCGGGCTTATCTCTTCCGAATACAAAGATGCCCTGGCATTTTTAGCGCTGCTGGCTGTCCTTTTCTTTAAGCCCAGCGGAATCCTGGGTAGAGGAAGGGTGAGACGGGTTTGAGGAAAATCAATGGGGAAAAGAAATAAAATATACCTGCTCATCTATGGGGCCATCATTTTCACGCTTCCAGCCCTGTTGCGTAACAACTATCACCTGATGGTCCTCAACGTGGCAGCTTTGAATATTGTAATCATTATCGGCCTCAATCTACTCATGGGTTATGCCGGCCAGATCTCTCTCGGCCATGCAGCCTTCTTTGGGTTGGGGGCCTATCTATCAGCCATCTTCACCACCACCTATGGACTGCCCATCTGGCCAACAATGCTTCTGGTCTTGATCATCACCGCCATGGTGGCCTATGCCATCGGCATCCCCACTTTGAAGCTCGAAGGTCATTACTTGGTCATGGCCACCCTCGGGTTCAACGTAATTATCTACATCATTATGATTCAACTCGACACAGTTACCGGCGGACCTTCGGGTTTTGCGGGAATTCCCCGTCTCCGGATCGGAGGGTTTGTTTTCGATTCTGACCGGAAGATCTATTACCTCTTGTGGACGGTCTCCAGCGGGGTTCTGCTTCTTTCCTTGAACCTGATCCATTCGCGGGTCGGGCGGGCCATGGCCGCGCTGAGCCACAATGAGACCGCTGCCTGCTGCACAGGAATCGATACCCAGGCCTACAAGGTCAAGATCTTCGTCATCAGCGCCACCCTGGCCTCTTTGGCAGGGAGTCTCTACGCCCATTACATTACCTTCATCAGCCCCGGGTCTTTCAGCATTTTCTTCTCCATTCAAGTCGTCACCATGGTCATTGTCGGCGGGATAGGCTCGCTCTGGGGAGGTGCATTCGGAGCAATTCTGCTGACCATCCTCCCTGAATTTTTGCATGCGGTCAGGGAATACAATGTCCTTGCCTATGGGCTTATCCTCATGGTCGTTTTGATATTCTTCCCTCAGGGGCTCTTCCCCGGGATTACCCAGGTTTTGAAGAAGAGGGAGCCGTTGATCTTAGAAAAAGGGAATTGATGGATGGAGGACGTGAGACCGAAGAAAGGGAAGCAAGAAATTCTGGAGACCCAGGAAGTCTCTCTGCGCTTCGGGGGGGTTGAGGCCTTGAATGGCCTTTCCTTCTCCATTTCTCCGCACCAGATCGTAGCCATCATCGGCCCAAATGGAGCGGGGAAGACCACCCTCCTGAATGCCATTACCGGGGTTCATTCCCCCGATTCCGGGGAAATCTTCTTTCGCGGGATGTCCATCTCCAAGCTGAAGCCTTTTCAGATTGCCGCCTTGGGGATTAACCGCACGTTTCAGCAGGCGCAGCTCTTTGCGAATATGACCGTTGTGGAAAACGTCATGGTCGGTATGCATCCCAAGACCAAATCCGGTTTTCTGGGAGGAGTGCTCCATCTCCCCGGCGAGAGGAGGGAGGAGGATAGAATCAGAGAAAAAGCTGAAGCCCTCCTCGATTTTTTTGGTCTCCTGCCAAGAGCCACTTGGATGGCCACCTACATTTCTATCGCCGAACAAAAGCGCTTGGAAATTTGCCGGGCCATGGCTGGCGAGCCGCAGCTCCTTCTCCTGGATGAGCCAGCCGCCGGCCTGAACATCCGGGAAACAGAAGGACTGGGAGACTTGATCGTCAAGCTGAAAGAAAGGGGCCAGACCATCATCCTGGTGGAGCACAACATGCATCTGGTTATGAGCATCGCCGATTGGTTGATCGTTCTCCACCATGGGTCGAAAATCGGAGAGGGCCGGCCAGAGGAAATGCAGAAAGACAGGCGGGTTGTGGAGGCATACCTCGGGACATGAATTTTTTTGGCCACAGAGGACACAGAGGTCGCCGAGAATAACAGAATAAGAAAAAATAATAAATATGGGTTTCAAGTTTTTCGCATTTGATTGCTTAATAGCTTTTTTTCTCTCTGTGGTCTCTGTGACCTCTGTGGCAAATAATCCCTATGCTTAAGATCAAAAACATTGACGCCTTCTTCGGAAAGATCCAGGTGCTGAGGCACGTCTCGCTCCACGTGGGGGCGGGGGAGATTGTCTCGCTCATCGGGGCCAATGGATCAGGAAAGACGACGCTCCTGAACGTCATATCTGGTCTGCACCCCTGCCCAAATGGGAGCAGGATATTCATGGAAATAGAGACCCGGGGGTGGAAACCGGAGAAAATCGTAGCCCTGGGAATCATCCAGGTGCCCGAGACAGATAAGGTCTTTACTCCCCTAACCATCCTGGAAAACTTAGAGCTCGGCGCCTACCTCAGACACCAGGATCGAACCACATTGCAGAAAGATATGGAAAAGCTATTTCAACTCTTTCCCATCCTGCGGGAGCGGAAAGACCAGTTAGCCGGAACCCTCTCGGGTGGCGAGCGGCAGATGCTGGCCGTGGGAAAAGCGCTGATGGCCAAGCCAAAATTGCTCATGCTCGATGAACCTTCCCTGGGATTAGCCCCCACGATCGTCTCCGAGATTTTCAAAACCATCCGCTCCCTCAACAGCCAGGGGACAACCATCTTGCTCGTGGAACAGAACGCTAAGGAGGCTCTGCGAATCTCATGTCGAGCTTATGTGCTGGACACCGGCCGGATCATCCTCACCGGCACCGGAGAAGAGCTACTTAGCAACGAGGAAGTGAAAAGGGCTTTCTTGGGCAAAGATTATCGGGGGAAATGGGAAAGGTAGCCGGGAGGGAAAATGCCCATATTCAACCCAGACGTAGAGACCATGGAGCGGAAAGAACTCTTAGAGCTGCAAAACGAGCGGCTGCAGATCGTGGTGAATCAGGCATACTCCCACGTGGATTTCTACCGGAAGAAATTCGATGAAGCGGGGGTGAACCCGGATGATATCAAGAATCTCGAAGATCTGCGGCGGATTCCTTTCACCACCCGAAAAGACCTGATGGATAATTACCCTTACGGAATGTTTGCTGTGCCCCTGCGGGATGTGGTCCGCCTGCAATTTCCCCTCGGGCTTTATGGCAACCCCATCGTGATCGGCTATACCCGGGAGGATTTGAAGATCTGGCAGGAGCTGGTCGCTCGGATCATGGTCGGGGTGGGCATTACGGAACACGACATCATCCAGGTAGCTTTCAACTACGGGCTCTTCTTGGGAGCGATCCGGTTTAATCAGAGCGCTGAGCTCATCGGAGCTGCTGTCGTTCCTACCTCGATTGCCTCGGCAGAAGTGCAACTCAGGATCATGCAGGATTTCCGCAGCACCGTACTGGCTTCTACTCCGTCCTTTGCCCTGCACATCATGGAAACCATGAAAAGAAAGGGGTTCGATCGCCGAGCCTTGTCCCTGAAGATCGGGCTTTTGGGCGCTGAGCCCTGGCCAGAAGGTGTCCACGCAATCATCGAAGAGAACCTGGGGATCAGGGCCTACGAGATTTATGGAGTCCTCGAATTGATCGAACCTGGGGTAGCCGGTGAATGTCTGGCAAGGGCGGGGTTGCATATCTTCGAGGATCATTTCCTTCCAGAGGTCATCAATCCCAAAACCGGACAAGTTCTACAACCTGGCCAGGAAGGGGAACTGGTCCTGACCAGCCTCACCACCGGTGCTTATCCCCTCTTGCGCTACCGGACGAGTGATGTAACTTCTCTGCGTACCGAACGCTGTTCCTGCGGTCGGACGATGGCCAGGATGGATCGAGTACTCAAGAGAACGGACAAAATGATCTCCGTCCGCGGGATCAACGTCTTCCCGGAGAAGATCGAAGAGGTACTGGCCACGATCGCCGGGATCGGACCGGGCTACTCCATGGTGGTAACCGAAAAACAGGGGATGAACGACCAGCTCAAGGTACGCGTGGAAGCATCCCCGGAAATTCTGAGAGAAAGGGAAGAAAAAAAGATAGCCCTCCAGGATAGGGTTCGGCTGGCCCTGCGTAGAGCCTTTGGATTGAGGGTGGAGGTGGAGCTGATAGAAAACCCGCGAGGCGTAAGGCGTGAGGGGTAAAAACCAAGAGAGGATCTTTTTCGCCTTAGGCCTAATGAATCGCGTTTTACATTAGAGAATGCATTTCAAAAAGATGAGAACATTCATGCCAGATATCAAATCGGAAGAGGAATTGCAGCAGTTTCAGGTGGCCGGCCTGAGATGGACGGTAAAGCATGCTTTCGAAGGATCATCCTTCTACCAAGAGAAGCTTAAAGAAGCTGGAGTTCATCCGCAGGACATTGGCTGCCTGGAGGATATCTATAAGCTTCCCTTCACCACCGCAGAAGATCTGCGAGAAGGCTACCCTTTTCCCCTCCTTTCGGTGCCTCTGGAAAGGGTTGTCCGGATCCATGCCTCTTCCGGGACGACGGGCAAGAGAAAAATTCTTTGCTACACAGAAAAGGACATAAGCGATTGGAGCGATATGTTCGCCCGCGGTTATGAAATGGCTGGTCTTAGCCAGGCAGACAGGGTGCAGATTGCCGTTGGCTATGGCCTCTGGACCGCAGGAGTCGGCTTTCAGCTGGGATGCGAGCGTTTCGGAGCCATGGCCGTTCCAGTGGGTCCGGGAAATCTCGACATGCACTGTGAGATCATGGTCGATCTTCAAACCACGGTTTTCTGCTGCACAGCCTCCATGGGCCTGCTCATGGCCGAAGAGATCAAACGGCGTGGCCTAAAGGACAAGATTGGTTTGCGCAAAGTCATCTTCGGCGCGGAACGTCACAGCGAAGCCATGCGTAGGAATATTGAGAGGAACCTGGGGGTGGAAGATACCTTTGACATCCCCGGTTTGACAGAACTTTACGGGCCAGGAACGGGAATGGAGTGTCTGGCTCATGAGGGGATTCATTACTTTGCAGATTATTACATATTGGAGATCATCAACCCGGATACCCTGCGGCCCTTGATGCCCGGGGGAGTTGGTGAAATGGTCATCACTACCCTGCGGAAGGAAGCCTCCCCCCTCATTCGCTATCGCACCCGGGATCTAACCCGTCTGATTCCCGGAAGATGTTCCTGTGGAAACATCCTCCCCCGACACGATAAAATCCTTGGCCGTTCGGACGATATGTTCATCCTCAGGGGCGTAAACATCTATCCAGGCCAGATTGACCATATCCTTTCCCAGGTCCCCCAGGTGGGCAGCGAATTTCAGGTCTTTCTGGAGCGAGGGTCGGAGGGAAAAGATCATATGACCATAAGAGTAGAGCGAGGAGAAGGAACAGACCCGAAGAGAGACAGAGCTCTGGCTGCTCATCTGGAGCATGTCATCAGCCATCAACTGCTGGTCAGTGGGAAGGTAGAGATTGTCGATTTCCAAAGCCTCCCCCGAACAGAAAGGAAGTCAAAGAGGGTGTTTGATAATCGATAAGAGAATCTATTCACCGCAGAGAACGCGGAGGTTGCGCTCTCAGCGTGCTCTGCGGTGAAAGATCAAAAAAAGGAGGGAAAGTGCTATGAAAAAATGGTTGCCAGTCATTTGTTTCTTGTCGACCCTGTTCATATTTGCAGGGTTGGCTCAGGCCGCTGAGGCGATTAAATTAGGGGCTTTCTTTGACCTCACCGGAGCAGGGTCAGCGATCGGCACCCCCACAAAGCTGGTCGCCGAGATGGTGGTGAAAAGAATTAATGCCGAAGGCGGGATCAATGGACGTCCTCTGCAATTGGTAATCGCGGACGACGAGGGAGACCCGACTAAAGCGGCCATCATCGCCAAAAAGTTCATCGAATCAGACAAGGTTGTGGCCATCATCGGCCCCACCCGGACGGACACAGGCATGGCCGCCAAACCGATCATTGAGCAGATGAAAGTCCCCACCTTTATGTGCGTGGGCGGGGATCCTGTGGTCACGGTTCCGCCATTCAAGTGGACCTTCAAATCTCCCCAGAGAACATCCGTGGCCGTAAAGAAAAGCTACGATTACATGAAAAGAAAGGGAATCCAGAAAATTGCCATCATCACCTCCGCCGATGGTTTCGGGCGGGACGGAAAGAATTGGCTGGAAAAGCTCGCTCCAGAATACGGGTTGAAAATCCTTATGGGAGAATCGTTCCAGCCCACGGACAGCGATATGACTGCCCAGTTGATCAAGATCAAAGCCGCATCCCCCGAAAGCATCATTTGCTGGACGATCGGAAAAGCCGGATCCATCGTGGCCAAAAATACTAAGCAGCTGGCCATTCAATCTCCTCTCTTCCAATGCCACGGGCTGCCCGATCCGATTTACATCAAGCTGGCCGGAGAGGCTTCGGAAGGGAATATCATGCCTTCCACAAAGTTGATGGTGGCCTCCCAGCTCCCAGATTCTGACCCTCAGAAAAAAGTCATTTCGGAATTCATTCGGCTCTACACGGATGTCTATCATTACGACCGCCAATTCCCGATCAACACGCACTCTGGGTATGCCTGGGATGCGATCTACATCGTGGCCAATGCCATGAAAAAAGCCGGGACAGATAACGAAAAGCTGCGCGATACCATCGAAAAGACGAAAGGGTACGTTGGGATCAGCGGCATTTACAACATCACCCCCGAAGACCATAATGGCCTGGGAGTGGATTCCATGGTCATGGTCCAGATAGCGGGTGGGCAGTGGAAGATGCTGCAATAATTCATTAGGACGCAGATTTTCGCAGATGCTCGCAGAAAAGACCTAATGGTAATCTGTTCAAATCTGCGTTTACCCTGTTAGATAGTAAACATCTAACAGGGTGAATCTGCGTCCAAGAAGATAGAAAATTGAAAGGAGGAACAAATGGAAGAAACAAAGATTTATCTAAGCGAGAAGGAAATGCCCCGACAATGGTACAACGTCCTGCCTGATCTCCCCAAGCCCCTGCCCCCTCCTTTGCATCCGGGCACGAAGCAACCGCTGGGACCTCAGGATTTGGCGCCCCTCTTCCCCATGGCCCTGATCGAACAAGAGGTTAGCCCACAGCGGTGGATCGACATCCCGGAAGAAGTCCTGGCCATCTACAAGCTCTGGCGGCCAACTCCCCTCTGCCGGGCTAAGAGGCTGGAAGAAGTTCTAAAAACTCCAGCCCGCATTTATTACAAGAACGAGAGTTTGAGTCCTCCGGGGAGTCACAAGCCGAATACAGCAGTGGCCCAGGCTTACTACAACAAAAAAGAAGGCGTCAAACGCCTGACTACAGAAACCGGGGCGGGCCAATGGGGGAGCGCCCTGGCTTTTGGATGCAACCTCTTCGGCCTGGAATGCCAGGTTTACATGGTCAAAGTCAGCTACCACCAGAAGCCCTATCGTCGTTCGCTCATGGAAACCTGGGGGGCGAAAGTCACTCCCAGTCCGAGCGATAAGACCCAGGCTGGCCGGAACATCCTCGCCCAAGACCCCAATTCTCCCGGAAGTCTGGGTATCGCCATCAGTGAAGCAGTGGAGGATGCGGTCAAGAGGGACGATACGAGATATTCTCTGGGTAGTGTGCTCAACCACGTCATCCTCCATCAGACGATCGTTGGGCTGGAAACCAAGGCGCAGTTGCAAAAAATCGGCGTTGAGCCGGACATCCTGATTGGATGCGTGGGAGGGGGTAGCAATTTTTCCGGTTTCTCCTTTCCTTTCATCCCGGATAAGATCAGAGGGAAAAAGATCCGCTTTATCGCTGTGGAGCCGACAGCCTGTCCGACTTTGACCAAGGGAGTGTACCGGTATGACTTTGGGGATACGGCCGAGATGGCTCCCATTGTGAAAATGTACACCCTCGGGCACAATTTCATTCCTCCCGGGATTCATGCTGGTGGACTGCGCTACCACGGTGATGCTCCCCTTCTATGCTTACTATATGACGAGAGGATCGTGGAGGCAGTGGCCTACCCACAGAACCCGGTTTTTGAAGCGGCCACGCTTTTTGCCCGAATCGAAGGAATCGTTCCTGCCCCGGAGACCGCCCATGCCCTCAAAGCGGCTATCGATGAAGCTCTGAAATGCAAGGAGAAAAAAGAGGAGAAAGTAATCGTCTTCAATTTCAGCGGCCACGGACATTTCGACCTCTCGGCCTACGACTCCTTTTTGGCCAAGAAACTGGAGGATTATGATTATCCTGAAGAGAAAATTAAGGAAGCGTTGAAGCATCTGCCAAAGATATAAGAAGCAAGGTCCCTAACCTTGGTCCTCCTGCCTTTTTGCCCTGTGGAGTAATTTTTCTTACTCCACTGGGTAAAGGCCCTGCACCACGTGGGGTGCAGGACAATGCGCCGAACCTGTCATGGTTCAGGGGTGGGGGTGAATCGCCTTCCTTCCCCCTCCCCTACACCCCTCCCAAGATGGGGAGGGGACAGAGTCAGGATTATTTTCCAACGAATCCCATCTTTTTGACTTCCCATAATTTTTGCCTTATAATTATTTGAAATTCAAAGACGGAGATATGATGTCACAATACTGTTTAAGCCTAAGGTTCTTAACTATCCTTTTCATCCTGTTGCTCGCAGGCTGCGCAGCCCATCGTCCGGTCCTCTATCCAAATCAGTATCTGAAAAGGGCTGGTGAGGCCCAGGCCCAAAAGGATATTGACGAGTGCTGCCGCCAGGCAGAGGCATATATTAAGGCCAACCCCGGAGCGAAAATCGCCGGAAGCACTGCGGCAGGAGGAGCAGCCGGTGCGGTGGTCGGCGGAGCGATGGGATCAGTCACGGGTCATCTGGGAAAGGGGGCAGCTGTCGGCGCAGCCGGTGGGGCGGCAGGTGGGTTCATGCGCGGGCTGTTTCGGGCCTCCAAACCATCTCCCGTATACAAGAATTTCGTGGATCGCTGCCTCCGAGAAAAGGGCTACGAACCGATCGGCTGGGAGTGACCCTTTTCAATTTTTTCTGTAAAGCTTTTGGGAAAAAAATTCAATTTATTTCTGTCCTACAATAAAAAATTGCCCCAAAATTTCTCGTGATTCAAATTCCATGGCCTGACACCGGAAACCATTTCTTTTTCCTGACACAAGAGATGATACATTTACTCCAAGAGCAAGGCACTTGACAGAGTCCAGGTGGGTTAATATACTCTGGGCGGAGGGTGCAGGGGGAGTAGAAAGGAGGAGAATTTGGGAAAGCAGACAAAAGTATTAGGGAAACCACGAATACTCTATCAGGAGGTGAGGTTGAAATGAAAAGAAAGAGATTTTGGATGTTTCTTGGTAGCTTCGGTTTAATCCTGGCATTCTTATTATCACTTCTGGGAGGCTACGCCGAAGCACAGGCCCAAAAACCAGGGCCAAAGATTACCTGGATATTTGCCACAAACCCCGGACCGGGCGCCAACAGTTGGACCTTCCACCCCTATCCACGTTTTCAAAAGCTGCTGGAGAAAAATTCGGGAGGACGTCTCGTTCTCGATACAAAGGTGGGCCTGTTTCCCCCGAATGAGGTGATCCACGCTGTAATCGCCGGACGCGCTGACATGGGCTGGGAGAGGATTCCTTGGCTCGCCGGCACCTTCCCTCTCTGGGATCTCTGCCTTCCCTTCTTCTGGGACAACATCTTTGAATATGAGGCATTTCTGAATGACCCGAGGACGGTGGAGATGGACAAAAAGACCTACGGCGAGAAAGGGCTGATAAAAATTGCGGACATTTGTGTGGAAGCTCTCGATACCATATGGGCCAGAAGGGCAATCCCCACCGTGGCTGATTTTAAAGGAGTGAAAATCAGGACGGCTGGCTTAATCCCAACCCTGGCCCTGAAGCTTATGGGTGCCTCCACCTTAAGCATACCCACCGCGGAAATCATGGAGGCCTTATCAAGGGGTACAGTGGATGCCATCCAGACCAACCGCGGCTGGGGCTTGGGCTTCGGGCTTCCGGATGTGTGTACCCATGCAAACTTCTGGAAGGTCCAATCGGTATTCAGCGGCATGCTGATCGTGAACAAAGCCAAATTTGATGCCTTACCGCGCGACCTGCAAAAAATCCTCCTGGATACCGGCAGAGAGATGCAGGGGCAAACCATGTATGCGTCTAAGGTTGATGAATATCAGTCAGATGTCGGCATAAAAGTCAGCCGGCTGAAAGCGATTCAACCGGAGCCGGCAGAAATTAACAAGGCCAGAGAACTCGTAAGACCAGTCATTGACAAGTGGCTTGAAGTCGCCGGTCCGCAGGGTAAGCAGGTTCTGGCTATTGCCGCCGAATACGCCGGTGGCGGCAAGATCATGCTCAAGAAATAGCGCTCCCCAAATCCCCCCCATCCCCCCTTTATTAAAGGGGGGCGCAGGGGGGATTTTTTGTTTGGCGGGTAATCATTCTACCGAATAAGATTTCTGACCATGAAACGCATAGGGTACGTGATTGAGAAAATAGCTTATCTGGGTGGCTACTACTCGGGGTGGCTGGTGCCGCTCATGATGATCCTGGTTGTCGTGGAAGTATTCTGGAGATATGTGCTGCACCAGCCCCTCATGCTGGCCGATGAGTTCAGTGCTTATATGCTCGTGGCCCTCTCCTACCTCGGCACGGCTTATACGTGGAGGCAGGGAGGACATGTTCGGGTCACTGTTTTAGTAAGTCGGCTTCCGCCCAGGGCATCCAGCTGGATAAGGGTAATAGCCCTGATATTGATCTTCATCTTCATGATCGAGTTGGACCGGGTTAGCTACAAAATGATCGTGTATGCGCTCCAAATCAATCTGAGGTCGACAACCTGGCTTATGGTCCCTCTGTTTTGGCCCCAACTGACGGTATTTATCGGTTTTATCTTGCTTACCCTTATACTCGTTATTGAGATTGCCCGAGCCATCGTTAAGATTCGGGCAGGTGAAAAAGTGGAGGTATAACGAGGTGGGCCTTGAAATACAATCATTCATCCTTATCGGGGGTCTTTTTCTGCTTTTAGCTATTGGGATTGAGATCGGACCGGCAATGGGAATCGTCGCTGGGGTGGGACTGCTCTTCTTCGTTCATCAGCCCCTGGACTACTTTGCCCGGGCCGCTTTTGAAATTATGAACTCTTTCACACTTACGGCCATTCCGCTCTTCATCTTTATGGGGACATTATATTCCACGACTGGAACTGTGCGAGCTCTTTTCATTGGAGGGGAGAAAATTCTAGGAAATCTTCCTGGAGGCTTGGCCTCAGCCATGACCATAGCCAACGCCATCTTTGGAGCCATCTCTGGTTCCAGCATTGCGGCCACAGCTACTTTCGGCAAGATCTGCTTTCCAGAGATGGAGAAGGCGGGCTATGATCCCAAGCTAGCTCTGGGGGCAATAGCCATTTCCGGAACACTGGATGTTCTCATTCCACCCAGTGTCATCATGATCGTCTATGGTGGTTGGCAGGATGTCTCCGTGGCAAGGCTTTTCGCCGGCGGTATAATTCCTGGCATCATACTAAGTATATTCTTTATAATTACCGTTACCATTCTGGTGATGCACAATCCCAAATTGGCGCCAAGAACAGGGGTGAAATTTACTACCAAAGAAAAATTCGCGGTTTTCTGGGATTTACTGCCTTTTGTGGTAATCATAGCCCTCGTATTGGGCACAATCTTTAGCGGTGTTATGACGCCTACTGAGGCCGCAGCTTTAGGGGCTTTCCTTGCTATCATTCTCGCCCTCATTTATCGCCAGATGACCTTCCGGGCACTTAAGGAGAGCATGCTTACAGCGGTAAACATAACCGCCATGATTGCCTTTGTCCTGTTTGCGGCAAGGATGTTAGGACAAGTCTTTCAATACATCGGTCTTACCGATGCCGTTGCCCAATTTATGTTGGGCCTACCCTTGGGTAAATACTCTATATATGCGATTATTTGCGTCATGTATATTATCCTGGGGTGTTTTTTTGACTCTTTTTCGATGCTGATTCTAACTATTCCTTTTGTCACCCCCATTATGAAGAATCTGGGTTTTGACCTTGTTTGGTTCGGTATCGCCTACGTTGTGCTTGCTGAAATTGGCTTGGTTACTCCTCCCTTTGGTCTCGGTCTTTTTGTCCTTAAAGGTGTTGTGCCTAAATATGAAATCACCTACATCTTTGCGGGTACCATTCCATTCTTAGTTCCTGTATGTATTCTGTTGGTACTGCTGGTCATTTTTCCTGAGCTTGTTCTATGGCTCCCCAACTTGCTGTACTCGAAATGACATCCTCGCGGATGTAAAAATGAGCGATTACTATACCCATATTGTCCTCTCGTATTCTTCTAAGATCAGCGCCCATCGCTTGGTAACGATTCCCTGCTCATTCTTCATGGGTCCCTCCATTTGTGCTATAATACATCTCCTAAGTCCCAAAAAGAGTTAGCTAATACAAACGAATTAATTTATTTTACCCCCCACCCTCCCCTCCCCCTCAAGGGGGGAGGGCTTCGGCCGTGAGCTCAGCCGAACGGTTGGGGAGGGGGTGAAGTCACTTTATTTATTACGTTTGTATTAATTACCGAGCATATATAACCGTTCATATCAATTTAGCTTTTTGAAATTCCATGAGTAAATCCCCCTTCCGCCCCCCTTTTTCAAAGGGGGGAACGGGGGGATTTCTTGCCTCTTCCCTATTTTCGAGAAAGAGGAAAGCAGGTCTTATTGCTTTTTTCAAAGAGCTAAATTGTTACAACCGATCCAATTTTCATTATCGATGATGGCGTTTTCCTCAAAGCAATTCTTCCAGTATGTCCCATCAGCATGGAGGAATCAGCAGTGAATTTCCTCAAAAGACTCTCCGCCCTTTTCACCGGCCATGTTAAAGATCACGGTGACAGTTCATTCTGGATCACTGTGCAGTGCGATCACTGCGCCGAGGTCATTCGAACAAGGATAGACATGATCAACGATCTGAGTGCTGAGTACGGTGAAGGCGAAACTGTAACCGCTTACTTTTGCCGGAAAGTTCTGATCGGCAAGGAACGTTGTTTCCGGCCCATTGAGGTGATGCTGAAGTTCGATGCCCACCGCAAGTTGATTGATCGGCAGATAGCGGGCGGGAAGTTTTTGCCAGGATAGCTGCAAGCAGAGCCAAGGGGGTCGGATCTTTTTTCACTTCAGGCTTTGCCAAAATCTTTCCCGTTTGTCTCCCAAAAGATTTCCTCTATCTCGGGTGAGAGCCCTGGAACTCCCTCTCCTTCTCTTTTAGCGGTTCGAAGCCCGTAGATGCTTTCCAGATGAGGAAGGACTTTTTTCAGTTCTGGTGTGGTCTCTACTTTCTGGTTTATCAAGCTACGTTGCCTGGCCGCCCTCTCAAAATCTTTCTGGTCAATTGGAATGTCATAGAGCAAATTCAAAATTTCCATCAGCCGCACCTTCCCCAGGTAATCTTCATCTACGCTAACATATTGGGGCAGAGAAACGACAAACAAGATCGTTTCCATGCTCAGTTCGGGTGCTCTTTGGGTAATCAAATAGGTAATAGTCGTTGGGCCCTGGTAATTACTGGGTTGGACCCCCGCTTTCTTTAGATCCTGTTCTGCCTCCTTTCCTGTTGCTCTCCCACTGACAATCAAAGGTCTCGTGTGCGGAACAGCATCGTACATGCTACCTAAGAGGCAATACCTTTTCACCTTGAGAGCTTTAAGAAGGTGTAAGACTGAATCCACATAGGCCTCGGCCAGAGAATGGGGTTCAAGAAGACGAAGAAAAAGAAAATCATTTCCCTTTTCCCTTTTGGCATAGCTGAGAACTGTGTTGGGTATCTTTACCCGGCGAATACCCCCATCGAAGTAAAGGGTCGGGCGGTACCGGGTGAAATCGAAAAAATTACCAGGTCTGGCCAATTTAGCCAATTCTTTAGCTGCAAACTTGGTCTCTAATCCATCTAAGATCAAACTGGCAACATTGTTCACATCTATCCAGGGGCGAAGCATTGCTAAAACATGGGGTTCTCTTAATTCTGGAATGGGTTCATTTACCTCAAAAGCGCCAATCCTCATTTATTTCCCCTCCTTATGCCGAGCGTTTTTTCAAAAACTAACCACAGAGGCCTCAGAGAAATTATTGGTCATTTGCGCTGCGACAACGCCGATTCAATCTGATTCAAGTGTTCTATGCGATGGGTACCACGGTTCAGCCTGAAAGTCGTTGCCTGACCCTCGATCTGGGCGATGAGATCTTCACTCAGGCCCTCAATTTCTTTATCGATTGAAGCTGCCGCCTCCAGAGCCATTTCAGCAGCTCTGCGCGGAGGAACAGCCAGCAAGAGAGGGCGCATGCCGTCATTGATGGCATCCACATCTGCTGGAGATGGTTTGACTCCCGTCTGTTTCCATCTTCTGAGCAAGAGAATCGCCCGATAGTCCCAGAAAGCCAGATGCCCCAGGATCCCTGCCACAGTCCAGCCATGGTACAACGGACGGACGAGGTCTTGATCACTCAGGCGAGCGATGAGGGCGCGGAGCCTTTCCCGCTGTCGGTTATTCTCTTCTACGAAAGGCCGCGACATCTGTTATACCTCCTTTTTCTGAGATGGGAAGTTTTAGGAAATTTTACCACAAAAAGTAGGTCCCTGTTTTAATTTCTTTTCCGCGAAAGCATTCACGAAAGTCTGGAATAGAGGTGCCGGATTAAATCCTCCACCAGAGAGTCTCGATTCTTTTCCGAAACTGTCACCAGCAGCACGTCCTTCCGTTCTTTTATCTTCTCGATGAAACGATGGCCCCTTTGGGCGATCGAACCGATCACTCGATGTTTGGAATCGAGGGTTCTCATTAATGTCTCCCTGAAAAGAGGAGAAAAGCACTCCATTTTCCCGATTTCATCGATGATCACAATTTGGTCGCGCTGCGAAGGGATGATGGCGGGAACGGCAATTTGATCAAGCTGATCTAAGTTCACACCATATTTGCCCACCCGCGCTTCGCTTTTACTGTTTTCGTGGGCCAGGATTCCTTCTTTTCCGTCTAAAGTAGTGATCGAAAACCCGACTCTCTTTCCTTCCTCTCTGATCTCTCGGGTGAAGAAGCCAGTCACCGGCCTGGCGATCTTGCCGATGAGCTTTTCGACCACCGTTGATTTTCCGCACCGGGGAGGACCGGTCAGCAAAATATTCTTAGCTTTCATCCCTACCCTGGGATCTTAAGTCTTTGAAAAATACTCTTATGATGGGGAAAAGGCCTGAGCTCAGGGTATCCCTCAGGTAATTTCTCATGAGAGCCGATAATCAGAAATCCTTCAGGTGATAAGGTATCGATCACTCTTCGGAGAGCAGGTTTAATCAGTTCATCTCTATAATAGGTGAGAAGGTTGTTTCTCAAAAAAATGATCTGAAAGTCCGCCAGCGGTGGACCATCAGAAACAATATTATGGGTCCTCCAAAGAATCCCCTCTTTAACCCAATCTGCGACCGCAAAAAGATTTCCCTGGACGGGATTGAAATACTTCGACCTAAATTCTGCGGGGAGTTCTTTTAAGCTACTCAAGGAATAAATCCCCGACCGGGCTTTCTCCAAAAATTCAGGGTTCAAATCGGTTGCCCAAAATTCCAGTTCTGGGGCCCGTGCCAGACGGTTCTGCAATACATCCCAGATAATCTTAAAACTGTAGGTCTCTTCGCCGCAAGCACAGCCAGCAGACCAAACCTTAATATTCTCTGGGTTTCCTGCGAGAAGCATGGGCAATACATGGTTTTCCAGAATATGCCAGAGATATCGGTCACGGAAAAAGCGACTGATGGAAACCGCCATGAATTGTTCAACTTGCTTGCGCAGCTCAGGGTTTTTCTCCAAGGGGGACAAATATTCCTCCATGCTCCGACAACCAATTTCCTGCATGTGACGGGTAATACGCTTCTTCACCCCCTTCCTTACCTTCCGATACCCTTCCCAGGAAAGGGCTAAAAAATCGAGGATCTGGCGGAATTGTTGATCATCCATGATATCTAGTGCTTAGTTGCATAAATTCGGGTAATCAATTTCCTTCTGGTCGTCCCTTTTTAGGATCACCTCTGTTTGTGCCCGGGGGGCCAGGGCGGTTCGCGCCGACAGCCTCGGCTGGGATCAAAAGCAGGCTAAAAGATTCGGGTTTGCCTCCGCCAGAGGAGGCGGGGTGTTTCTTCCCGCCTAATCCACG
>Ga0315314_1001064_pt1 | contig 25998 bp, 22 predicted proteins | sample TDP9_MG_FD_203631 | JGI IMG/M metagenome (GOLD analysis project Ga0315314, IMG submission 203631) | Freshwater sediment microbial communities from Lake Towuti, South Sulawesi, Indonesia - TDP9 | ecosystem: Environmental > Aquatic > Freshwater > Lake > Sediment | place: Indonesia: South Sulawesi... | reverse complement strand
GGAGTAATCAGGCTTGAGGTTGCTGGAAGCTCTGTAGAACTCAGTCGACAGAGCTACCCGGCGCCCGCATCAAGCAGAAAAGCATAATCCATAGTTTAAGGCTTTAGCGCCTTTCTGACGGATACGCATCAAATCAATCTTCCAGCGGAGAAGAACAATCTTGAGTAACTCGAGCATAATTATAGATGCTTATCTTAGAGGAAAGGCAGATTGCGAAACAGACTCGAAAGGCAAGAGAGCTTCTTTGGTCTAATGCGTTCTACTGCTAAGAGAGACTTTGTCGTTGTCGGCTTGCCATGGGATGCTACATCGTCCTATCGGCGTGGTGCCGCAGCAGGCCCGGATGCTATCAGGCGGGCGACCAGTGGTCGGCTCTATAACCGGTTCACGGAGCAAGGTGTGGATCTAGCCACGTTATGGAGAGTGCGTGACCATGGCAATGTCAAAGAAACGAGCGATATTTCCAAGCTCAAGAAGAGTTTAGTCTCTACTATGAATCTTCATAATCACCGTATCCGTTCAACGCTCTTTCTCGGAGGCGACCACTTCGTTAGTTACCCTTGCTTCAGTTTGATGGCGCAAAAGTGTAAGCGTCGTCTCTCTTTGCTTTACTTCGATGCGCATCCGGATCTGTATGAAAGTTACGAAGGGTCTCGCTATTCTCACGCCACGACTGTCTCGAGGATTCTGGAGGATAGGAATCTCAGTTCTGGAACTGTTTGCTACGTGGGCATCAGAGCTTCTACCGGAGAGCAGGATGAAAGAATTAGAACCTTAGGACTAAATGCTTACACAATGCGGGACGTGTACACAAGAGGTTGCGATGCGATAGCTTCTTCAATAAAATCTCTCCTCTTGAACCAACCAGTCTATCTTTCAATCGATCTAGATTGCTTGGATCCAGCCTTTGCTCCTGGCGTCGGGAACCCGCAGCCTGGTGGTTTAAGTACGAGACAGATGCTTGAGATACTGCATGGCATTGAAGGGCTAGAGATCGTCGCTGCTGATATTGTTGAATACTCTCCGAGGTTTGATTCAAAAGCGCGAACGACTGCCTTCACCTCCGCAATTCTGATTAAAGAGATGATGGGGATAATGGCTAAATCCGTCGGATCTCACAAGCTTCACTCAGCTTAGTCGAGAGTTATTCTTTTGGACGTGATGCTTGGGGGTGACAGTTTGAAGTGGAATACTTTGATCTTGCTTAAGGTTCAAGAGTTTGCACGGTTCTTGATCGGCAAGTCGGATAAGTTTGATTTGAAGTCTCCGGCTCCGGTGTTGGAGAGATCGGATTCAAAGGAGCTTCGTGAGAGGATTCTGAGCCTATCGCCCTCTGAAGCTCGATCTGGCCAAGAGCACGGTTCACTACCTGAAGAAGCACGCCCGCGACCACAAACCATTCAAAATCTACGGAAAGGTTGCTGAAAAACTCCAGCTAGATTGAAATTGCCTCGTTTGAATCTCAATAGCCACATATCGAATTCGGCATCTTCTCATTAAGTGCGCAATCGAAAACGTGACAATTCGTCCAGTACCGTTTTCATTGGGTGAAAATACGTGAATGACTCTGAACCTGCAAAAAGCATTCCGACAGCATTCATCTGCTTATCGTAGAGAGGCGCTCCTGAATCGCCTTTCTTTGCCATTCTTGTGGTAACTATCTGTCCAGAAAATAGCGCTCGTTTCAGATGAACAACCTTGCGAGATTTGGCGAGAGGACAATCCTCGGGTTCGGGAGGAAAGCGGATAGGGATTCCTCCTCCTGCGAAACCGAGGATATCCAGAGGAAACCTAGCACCATTCTCTCCAATCATCGGCGAGAAAATGGGTTCTAAACTCTGGCGCGAGCCTTCACCGCTCATCCAAGGTGGATAATCTATGAATAAGGAGGTATCGATTCCAACAATAATCCCCTCCGTGACACCTGATGCAGCACCACTCATTATGACTGCCATTCCGAGCCTAGGGTCAATGATTCGCCTTGTTCCTCGTCCTAAGCCAGCTATCTCAGACCGTATTAGACGCATATCCTGCTGATTACTCAAAACCACATGGAACTTGCGGCGCCTACGCTTCTTGGAATATACATGTCTTTTCAGCTCTTCCATGAATTCACGTGCGCCAGGATGAATCTGATCGATGGGCAATTTGTAGCGACCGATACTGCTACCTGATTCTCGAAACGGTTCACCATAACGTCTGTCATATTCAAGCTGCTCTCTCAGCTCAGAAAGAAACAGCCCGGTCTTCTTAGCAACGTGTATGATGTCCTTGCGATCTACTCTTCCAATATACGCCAAGTCGACCTTATTGACAAGGCCTTGCGTGAGAATCGTCTCTTTCTGTCTATTCATGCATTCAAGTCTATTGCAGGTAGGAGGTCCGGAGCTTGGTGCGACGTGAAATGTACACGCTGCGTAAGTGCCAAACGGCCTACTTTCTTGAACGTCCGTTTTCACTCCTTCTATCTCATGCGGAATGGATTCCTCTGTTGGCTCATCTTGTTTCGGATAGACATAGACAATGATGGAAAGCTCCTCGGTTGTCTTTCCTTTCGTTGCTTTGTATCCGACAGAACAGCCTACCGCTAACCTGCGACGCAGCAAGTCGTTTTCATGTTGCCTTTTTATTCTGAGGACATCCTTCAGACTACTCAAGTTCAAGCAATCTCTTGTATGTAGAACTTGGTATATCCTTTCTTTCAATCTATTGGCAGCGATCTCTTTGCAACTACTGCGAGTTCTAAGACTCCTGCAGCATCAGAATGCACGCACATCGTGGTACTAGTAGTCAACTCCATATTTCTTGTGGGACTGTTCCTTTCAATAGGCGCATTCATTGCGGCATTGCTCGGATATATAGCCAAGACCAGAGAAGAAAACCGATCGACGTGCCAAAATACAGCAAAGAAACTGCGTCCGATGATTCTCTCCGAGCGGAGTATACGGTGCTTGGAAGCAGATCGAATACAACAGTAACACTAACCGGCAATTCATTGGCATGCTACTGTCTTTGGCGGTCGTGGACGTTGACAAAGGCGTTTCGGCGCGTGGGACGGCGATCTGCAGTAGCCCTGCGGCGTGTCCGGTCGTTACGACCGGCGGTGTGATGCGTTGCTTACGCACGTCGTTACGTCGTACGTATGCCTCCGGACTCCACGTGTACGCGGCTGCTTTGCGTGTCACATCCGTCTGCCTGCGGTAGCGGCTGATGCCTACGGCTTCAGTCGTTTGCGGTGACGTTATGCTCGGTGTACGCTCGTCGTTACGATGTACGTGCGCCTCTGGACTCTACGCCGTATGCGCGGCTGCCGTGGGCGTAGGCGTGGTCGACGAGGGCGACGGTGAGTTTCGCCATGAGGCGAGGCTGGCGAGGCCGTCGCCGTTTAGCCTGATCTTCTTGCGCGCCAAGGAAAAAATGTGTGTGCTCGCTAAATGGATCACGACGACGAAATTCAATGGTTCAAACTAGTTCAAAAACTAAAAAGCGACAAGCCATATGAAATATCACTATGAAAGAATCAGAAAAAAACCGCATAAGAGCTGAGTTGTTGAGGTACTACGATTCAAAGTCCACCGCACATGTTGGTTACCTCATTTCTTTGGCGATCGTGTCCTATTGGCTCGTTCAGTTGTTCGTTGGTCCAGACGCTCCGCTGTACAATGGAGTAAAGCCCGTTCTTGGCGAAGATATTGCACTAGTGTTTCGATGCGCTTGTTTTAGTGTCTTCTTTGCTCTGTGCGTTCATCTTCTTGGACGCACTCTCTTTTGGGGAAACTTGGCAAATTTCATTCTTGACGCAAAGCTTGAGCCACTGAGTGAGAATACAGCTCATTACAGATTACATCTGACTACGAGAGAGCTTTTCCTCCGTCACATCAAGTCTAAAAAAGGTAGATGGAACTTACCAATGCGGTTCGCTAGACAATTCCAAGGGCTCCATTTAAAGTTGCTTCTAGGCTCAATTCTTATAATTTTCTTTGTCCTTACATTCTACGACTATTGGCTGAAGTATCTGTTGGACCTAATGAAGATCACGCCGTTTGTCAATAGTCAAATAGCACCTCTAATAAGAGGCATTTCAGTTGTGTTCTTATTATGTGGAGCATGTCTTTGGTGGCTATTTCGGAGTAAGGAAGGGCCGAAAAGACCAGCCGACTGTGTTCAACAGGTGAAACTTTGGTCTGAAAATAAGAAGGGGACGGTGCCAACTACGTCAGCTAAGCATGGCGCCATAGAAGATGCAACTAGAGAAACATCAACGCTTACATTGGTATCCATCGCCATCGCTTCTTCCCTTATCCTTCTCACTGTCCAACCTGGTGTCTTGGATCTGACTCTTGCGAGACTCTTAGGATTGGCCGTGGCCTTCTTAGGAATTGCCTATCGAGAGTTGACTGTACACATGTATTTTCCTCCAAGTATCGGGATGGAGGGATTGAAGAGAGTAGCGAGAATCTTGCGGTCTCTGGCAGTTCGTATATACCAAGTGATTCCAATTATCGCTTGGTCCTTGACGCCTAATTTCAAGGAAGGTTCGGCTTTCTTTGCCTTTGCGATGATCATCGTTGTGGCTGGAACCTGCGTTGAAGAAATCAGATATCGTTTCCAGACAATCGCCTGCGACTCAGGAACAAACAAGTAATCTGGTGTTCCATTCATACTCTTGAAGACGGTCTCTGAAAGAGAATCCTAAACAATACAAACCTTCATTAGTCCTCTTTCTATGATGGCTATTCGTCTGTCGTCGATCTACTTAGTGGGCCCGACCTAATTTGAACTTCTATTGTGTGTGTGCTACTAGTGGCGGGCCCGATGGATTTTGAACCTATGAATTTCTGAATTTTCGTGCGAGTAGTTCTACGGGATTCCGGAAATTGGAATTCACTTTCCTTTGCCGCGGACGAGAGAAGTAAAGATACCCAAAGCCGATATGAATCCTGAGACGAAAAATGCTCTACGAATTCCCTCCACAAATGCTTCAGCCATAACTGTTCCAGCTTCACTACGCAATCCAATAAACAGGTCTGAAAGGATCTTGGAAGGGATCGCCGTAGCGGCAACAGCTCCCATAACAGCTAGACTCATAGATTGACCCATGAATCGCATCGTCGCAAGCGTGCCAGCTGCCACGCCCAATCTATTCTTATCAACAGAGCCCATCACAGCGCTCGTATTGGGCGAACCGAAGATTCCCATACCCACGCCAAGCACAAGCAACCTTGCAATTACATCCAAACGAGAAGAATCAACGCTCAAAGTGCTGAACAGAAAAAGCCCCAAGCACATCAGAGCCATACCGGCTGAACTGAGCGAACGCGAGCCAAACCTATCAGAAAGCCAACCACTCATCGGAGAAAGAAAAGCCATAACCAAAGGCATCGACAGAAGAATCAGACCAGCCTCCGCAGGTCCGAAGCCTAGAACCCTCTGCAGATAAAACGACATCAAGAACCCCACACCGAAATAAGAAGTATAATTCAGGAAGGCACTGAGATTCGCTGCTGCAAAGAGACGGTTCCGGAGAAATAGAGAGATATCCAACATAGCCTCCTTGCCCATTCTTCCTTCAATGACTACAAATAAGATGAAAGCAACTCCGCTAATCGAGAAGAGACTCATAATGCTGAAAGTAACCCATCCGCAACCGGGACCCAGCGTCAAGGCGAGAAGTAGAGCAGTCAAGCCTACGGAGAAAGTTCCTGCGCCTAGAAGATCAAACCTTTCACCTCTACTCGGAGTTCCAGACTCCTTCAACCTTAGCAGAGACATCGCGATCACAAAGATGCCGATCGGGAGATTTATGAAGAAGATCCACCGCCAACCTAGGCTTTGAACAAGGAGCCCTCCCAAAGTCGGGCCTACAGACAGGCCTGCGTAAACAGCCATCGCATTGATGCCGAGGGCCTTCCCTCGCTCTCTGCTGGGAAAAACATCAGTCACTATGGCTGGCGATGTTGCTGCGATTAAGGCTGCGCTCATCCCTTGAATGGATCGAAAGAATATCAATTGCGTTCCAGTCTGTGAAGTAGCACAAAGCACAGACGCAGTCGTAAATAGAGCAAATCCGAAGATAAACGGCATTCTTCTTCCCTTTATGTCAGCAAGTCTCCCAAAACTCAAGAGGAGAATAGAAAGGCAGAGAAGATACGAGGTAGGGACCCAGATGACCGTTGCAAAGTCTATGTGAAGGCTCGATGCGATCGAAGGTAGTGCGATACCTACAATGCTCCCGTCGAGAGGAGTCATGAAAGCCCCAACAGTGGTGATCAGCAGAACAACCCATTTGTAAGACCGATCCGATGAAATCAGATCCGGCGAAGACTGGGCTTTCACGTAATACACGCTCGAGGTATCTCGGATATGTAGCCTACTGTTCATAAACTGATCTGAGGGGCTCAGCCAATATGTCTAGCTTCGGTTATCATGACCGCTGATAAGCCGATCAGAGTGTTTCTTCGAAAACTCTATGAAAGGCGCATACTACCAAGAGTGATGGATCAACATGGCTTCGGTAGAGTTCTTCCCATACAAGCCAAGGCCAACGCAAGAAGAGCTAATCCAGTTCATCCGAGGAGAACTCGACGCTAGAAGAAACATATGCATAAACGCGGCCGCAGGCTATGGAAAGACTCCAGTAATTCTAGCTGCGATACTGCCATACGCAATATCCCAAGACCTGAAGGTTCTGTGGGCTGTGCGCACAGGAACCGAGACAGACCGCCCGATAGAAGAACTGAAAGCCATACAATCATCCTTCGCGCAGAGAAGAGGCATAGCAGGATTCTCCTACCGCGGCAAGAAGGACATGTGCCTTCTACTGCGTGACTCAAAGATAGAAGCCAAAGAGGAATTCGATCCCGATGAAGTCTCATTCTTCTGTAAGAGCCACAAATCAGACTGTAAGTACCTAGCGAACTGCCTCAGAATCAGAGAAGAAGATGTATCGAAGCTCATAGCCTCACCGAAGCTCTACTCGGAAATCTTGGAGATATGCGACAAGAAGCGGCTATGTCCATACAAGATCCAGACGAATCTGTTGCGTGAAGCGCGAGTCATAGCTCTAAGCTATAACTACATAATCGATGAAGGGATGAGCTGGGCGATAAAATCGAAGATAGACTACGAGAACAGCATCCTAGTTGTAGATGAAGCGCATAATCTTCAAACAGTATGCTCAAACCTGAACTCAGACAGCATAACCATGGGAACAGTGAGAAGCGCAATCAGAGAGATTGAGAGATTCAAGAGAGATCCGACCGCTGAAATCCAAGATTTCCTACAGACCATGCAAGATGAAATGGAGGCTATGCTCGCAGATCTTAAGGGCAACGGTGAAAGCCAGTTCGACCCAGAATCTTTCCTAGAGAAAGCCTCTCGAGGTCTGACGCTGGACATACTCAGCGAGGTCTTTGATGAAATTGAGGAGTATGGAGTCAGGGTCAGAATAGACCAGTTGAGACGTGGGAGGAGACCGAGATCAAGCCTCTACCGTTTGGCAAATTTCTGGAGGGGCACCGTCGAAAGCCTTGGCAAGGAAGGTATAGCATTCCTAGCCTCTAAGGATGTGGTGAGCGGCGCAGCCAATCTCGCGCTTGAACTATGGGATATGCGTTCAAGTGAGATCCTACGGGAGAAGTGGAAGAACTTTCATGCATGCATCTTTTGCTCAGGAACGATAGAGCCGATCCTAGCATTCGCCGAGACGATAGGCCTCGACCAATGCTCAAGCCAGTCTATTCCATCACCTTACACAGCGAAGAACCTAACAGCTCTGATCACGAGAGGGCTCTCGACGAAAGGAGAGGCTCTGCCACGCCGTATGGCACAAGCTTACCTCAAAGCTTTGGAGGCATTCATTCAAGCTCTAGAGGAGAACCTAGCGATCTTCTCAGCAAGCTACCGCATACAAAGAGATCTCCTCGATTTAGGCCTAGAAGAGATGATAGAAGAGCATAAGCGCAAACCTTTCGTTGAATCTCAAGGAATGCCGGGGAGAGAAGGCAGAAGACTACTCGAAGCGTTCAAGGAGCAAGCGCGCTCAAAACGTAAAGGCGTCTTATGCGCAACCATGACTGGAAGGCATATTTCTAGTAGGTGTGCCTTTCGACAGAATGTCCGCACGAACAAGAGTATACCTAGACTACTATAGACGTCTATACGGAAAAACGAAAGGAACATACTTGGGCTACATTGTGCCAGCTTTGCGCAGAACAAGCCAATCCCTGGGAAGAGCTCTGAGATCGACAGAGGACAGAGCGGTAATCATATTGGGTGATGAAAGATATGTGCAGAGCAGATTCTTCTCTCTCCTACCAGACTACGCGAGGGGAACAGCGAAACTGGTAGAAGCTGATCCTGAAAACATCAGAATAGAGATCTGCGAGTTCTGGAATAGAGGTAAGTAGTACTCGTTCGACTTACCTTAAGAAAGAAAAAAGAAGGATAGAGGTTTAGGCCAATCCAAGTTCCTTCAGCTTCTTCTTCGTCGGCTTTCCATCCTTCCATCCGCGGACATCGTAGTATTCGTCAAGCATCTTGTCCAATTCAACGACATGCCCTTTCGCAGGTCCCTCTGGCATAGGCTCTTTCAATAGCCTCTGAGGTAAAGTGTCGTCTTTCCTCGCGAAGCCTTCGCGGTTGATGAACATCCGTTCCAGCGTATATATCCGATCGCCAGTCAGCAACATATCCTCCGTGGTCCAGTTCCAGCCTGTAATAGGGTTCGTTAGGTTCTTGAAGTCGTCAACCTCTAGACCAAAGGTCAAGAACTTGCAGACGACAAGCGAATCGCATATTGCGAATAAGTCTTGATACAATTTGACCCATTTCGCTTTCCCCTCAGTCTTCAATGGGTCAAGTTTCTCAGGCACTATCGTGAGGGCATCCAGTATTTCAGGAGCGATCAAGTAGGCTCTCAAATGGCAGCCTCCACGATTTGAGGTGGCATACCCTAAGCCATGTCCCTTGACGGCCCTCGGGTCATAGGCTGGCAACTCCAATCCTTTCACATGCATAGCGAGTTCTGGAGCACCATACCGCTCAGCCAAGCGTTTTGCTCCTAGCGCTATCTCATCACCGAATCCGCTGCGATATCCTGTTCGCCAAGCCAGTTCAACGATCGCTTGAGGATTTCCAAACTTCAAGTCCATCCCATTGAGTTTCTCTTTCGGGATGAAACCCTTCTCGAAGAGCTCCATGGCGCAAGCGACAGTTGCACCAAAGGATATTGGGTCTATACCCATTTCGTCACAGATGTTATGAGCTTTAGTTATCGCTTCCAAGTCATCGACGCCGCACATAGCGCCCATCGACCAAACGGTCTCGTACTCAGGGCCTTCACCTTCCACTTGATAAGGAGGCTTCGTCGTCTTAGTGACGCGTCCACAAGCGACTGAGCAACCCCAGCAAGGTTTCCCGCTTACGAGAATCGTATCCTTAATCGTCTCACCACTAGTCTTCTCAGCTGTTGCGAATACCCCGGTTTGAAAGTTGCGTGTTGGGTAGCCGCCATGTTCATTCATTATGTTCACTAACACAGATGTACCCAAGTCTGGAAGAGTCTTGCCAGTTATCTCGGCAGCCTTCAGCTTCTCATTCGCCTTATCGACGACAGCCCTAAACCCTTCTGGGTCGACCACCGGTACCTGACCGGTCCCTCTGACAGCAATGCTCTTCAAATTCTTCGATCCCATCACAGCCCCTACACCAGTTCGACCCGCGGCCCTATGCTTATCATTGATTATGCCTGCGAACATCACAAGATTCTCTCCAGCGGGGCCTATGCTCGCCAATTTCACTTTAGAGTCTCCCAACTCCTCTCGAATGGCATCCTCTGTATCCCAAACACCCTTACCCCAGTAGCGTCCTGCATCCCTCAACTCAGCCTTGCCGTCATGAACCCAAAGGTAGACAGGCTTCGGCGACCCGCCTTCAAAGACTATGCCATCGAAGCCTGCGAACCTGAGCTCAGGACCCCAGTCGCCACCGCAGTTAGAATCACCTATCCCGCCAGTCAAGGGAGACTTTGTGATAACATGGAATCTTCCACTCAAAGGGAAAATTGTTCCAGTGGCTGGGCCGGTCATGAAGATAAGCCTATTCTCCGGCCCTAACGGATCGATCTTCGGTTTAATCTCATTATATAGAATATATACGCCGACGCCTCGACCGCCGACGAATTTCTTAGTTGTAGCCGAGTCCACTGCTTCTTTCTTAATCTTTCCTCTCTTCAAGTCGATTCTAAGAAGTTTCAACTTCATCTTAGAACGCCCAAGACTAATACTCGCTCTCCCAACTATTAGGGCTTTACTAGAAGCCTCAACCGCATAGTGAAAGGTCATTGATGCTACTTAGAACGGCCCTCATTTCCAAGCAATTCTAAGTCTATTTACATGTTGATCCAGTAGAGGCGAAACACTTACACTCTTCCTAGATCTATCCGTACCATAAGCTACCTGAACGCTCTCTCCTTTTGCGTCAGAATATCGAGCTGTCAGAGAGGCTGCTATACGAATGGCTTCGCTTGATTTTCGACCTTGAAGAATCGTGATCGGACTGCCACAACCAGGCACTTCGAAATAGTAGTCGGCTGTAGCTTTTAGAGTCAGCAGCGATTTGTTCTCCATCTCGTTTCTCCCGACGATTATCTTATTGGACCCAAGCCTGAAGTGTCTGCCCACCTTCAGTAGAGAGATATCCTTCAAGCGGACGGCTCTCTTATGCTTGAAGAGATCCCTCAACTTTGCAGCGAACTCTCTGTCAGTCAGTAGGCAGCCTCCAGCTGGATAAGGGTAGTCGGATAAGCAGAAGCTCCTAGCCAACTCGATCTGACGCTTCCTAGACCGCCCCCTAATGTCCAGCAGCCTCTCTCTTTCGATCCAACCTTTCTTTTCAGCGTCAGTTTTAGGCAGGCATTTCGCGGAGAGCGGTCTCAAGATCTTGCCTTTTAAGCCTGCTTCCCTTTCTATAGTCTCCATGGCTCTCCTGTGCTGAGACATAGGTCTCTCATCCAACACTTCGCCCGTAAAGATGAAGTCAGCGCCTATCTGCTTCGCATACTGCTTCGCCTTCTTCAGCATCAAGATCCTACAGTCGATGCAAGGGTTCATATTCTTTCCATAACCGTGCTTCGGCCTCCTGAGCATCTTCAAATACTCATTGCCTAGGAATATTCTCTTCAACTTGATCTGAAATTTCGAGGCAACATTGGTGGCGTCGCATCTTTTTCTGCTACAGAGACAGAAAGGCGTCACGAAATTGAGAGTCTCTACCTGAACTCCCTGTTCTAGCATCAGCTTGGCGGCTAGCGTACTGTCTAAGCCGCCTGATAGAAGCCCTAAAGCTTTCACGCCGACTTTATGCCTCATGTGCCTAACTCACTCTTCGATTACATCTATCCTAGATTAGAACATGTCTATTGTACTCACGCATATGCTACGCGATTCAACAGTGTTTCAGACTGGCGATATCGAGCTTCGCTTCGAGGCTAGATCTAGCCTCAACTCTTCACCTTGTCTTAGGGTAAATGTGTAGATGTGTTGAAACCCAGTATTCACAACTATTTGAGCCGCCTTGTCAAGATCCATGGCTAATTGTGCAACAGAATGGCAATCCGAGCCCAAGGTTATAACGCGTACTCCCCTCTCCTTAGCTATCTTCAGTATCTCCCCGCTGGGCGAGGTCTCTGAGAGGCCTTTCCGGAAGAATTGCGTATTGACCTCTAAGCCAATGCTGTTGCTAGCCATGTAATCGAAGATAGATTCAACCAATCCCTCATAGCCATGAAAGATATCTTCACCGAAGTATCTCGCACCGTACTTCTTGTAGATATCGAGATGCCCAATCGCGTCGAATAGACCGGTCTTCACTACGCGCTCCATCTCTAAGTAATATTTTCTGCAAACATCTCTAGCGCTCGATCCTCTGAATCGTAGCCAAGTTTCAGTAGGTTCAGATACCCTCGTTTCATCAAGGTAGTGAATGGACCCGATGACGTAGTCGAAAGAATATTGTTTCAAGGTCTTCTCGATCTCTTTCAGATATCGTTGGCTGCAACCTACTTCAACTCCGAATTTTATCCTTAAGTCGGTGCCCTTGAATGCATCTCTCGCCTTCTCAACATCATCCAAGTAGTAGTCAAGCCAATCTGAATCCATGGGAACAAGCCTTCCATTAAGTCGCGCTCTCTCCAAGGGCTCAAGATCATAGTGCTGAGTGAAACAGATCTCACGCAAGCCGAGCTCCAATGCTCTATCGCAAAACTCTGCAATCGATCCAGTAGCGTCGATGGAATAATTAGAGTGGACATGATAGTCGACGAGTCCGCGCTTCATATTCCATGCTCCATGTGAAACATCATTTGATTGAAGGCGTCGATTTTCTCAAATGCTCACCTATAAGTCTATTCTTCCATACAGACTGACGACAGATATTTTGCGAAGAAACTCCTTCTCAAGTCTATCGTTGAAGTCTTCTATCAAAATTTTCATGGCAATGGTCAGAAATTTTTTTCATTCCATTCATGGAGAAATATTTCGCGCGAAAGAATAAACTCTAAATGTAAGTTCGTATCAAATCAAGGTTTGAGTTTGGAGGAAAAGAAGATTCAAAGTTGGATGAGCGACCGTACAAGTACAAACATTTAGTCGTAACGTTCACGAATTGCAATGGGAACCTCCTCGATGAGAAAGGTTTTGTTGAGACTTCTCTCAAGGCGATTGAGCGAGCGAACATGAAGCTTGCTGTGACGTCGGGTGAGAATCCGATGCACTACAGAATCAGTGATGACGCTATGGGTGGAGGCGTGAGCGTGAATGCGCTCATTACGACAAGTCACCTCACAATTCATTCATCGAAGAAATATAGACTCGTCGAGTTCGACTGCGCCACATGCGGACAAAACAGCTACCCTGAAAAAGCTTTGGAAGTTTTCAAGCAATTCTTGAAGACAAATACCGTAAAGATCCACTTCAAGAACTTCTGAAGACTTTTTCCTCTACCCTTTTTCTATTTACTTGATTTCACCGGAAGTTCTAAACCTATCATGGAATCTACAAACTTTGATGCTTCAGTGCAACGTGAAATTCAGACTCAAACCTATCCTGCGTAGATCCTCGCGACCTTGATCTTCCATTGTTCGAAGTCCTTTGGCGATGGATACTCTAGATACATTTTCTTGATTTGACGCATCTTCTTGGCGGTGTTTCTCAGCCGGATAAGGAAGCCTAGTCTCCCAAGATTCTTGAAAGCTCTCTCGGCCTTATCGGTTATACTGAGCTTTAGGCTCCCAGTCAAGCTGGCTTTTAGGACATCCTCCCGCTTCACCAGTTGGTGCTTCATTCCATAATTCAGCTCATCATCATTGATCGATTGGAGGAAGATACGGAAGATATCTAGACCCGCCTGCTTTCCTCCATACTCTTTCATGTAATCAATATTGTATTGCCAAAGACCGTCTCTACTGAGGTCGCCTGAGGCTATAGCGTCAGCAGCAGCGTCAGCAGCGAGTCTACCGCTCAGCATAGACGGGCCGATCCCCCCGCCGGAAATGGGGTTAACAAGGCAAGCGGCATCTCCAGCAAGCATGATACCATTCGCGACCAAGCAGTCAAGAGGCCTTCTCGTTGGGACGATTCCTCCTCCGCCGTGAATAATCTTCGAGTTCTTGAACTCTCTCCTAGACAGAACATACTTGTAGAGCTGTGCCTTAGGTTTCAGGTAACCTTCCCTCATTTGAACGCCGAGACCGACATTGGCTTTACCCTCACCTTTATGGAAGATCCAGTAGTAGCCTTCCGGCGCGGCTTGCTGAGTCAAATAGATTTCACTAAAATCAGAGTCAGATTCGATGTTCGATCTTATCTCTCTGTAGCAAGCCATCAGATCTTTTGAATCGATTCTCCGTTCTAATCCAAATTCATCAGGTAGATTCTGTCGGACGATTCCTGAAACACCGCTCGCATCGATCGTAATCTTCCCACATATATCCTGCTTCCAGCCTTCTTTGGAATTCTGAGCGTTAACCCCTTTCACAAACCCCTCTTCGATCAGTGGCGTGAGCGCAACAGTACAGTCATGAAAAGTGATGCCCTTCGAAAGCGCTTCCTTCAAGAGTCGCTGGCCAAACCTGTGTCTATTGATCCCGAAGCCTGAGACGCCTTTCCCTTCAATCCTAAATACTGTCTTCAAATCAGGGGAAAAGACATCGATCCCACGCATATTACATTCAAACTCTTCTCCTGCGGGATACGGGAGGCCAAGTCTATCGAAATGGTGCTTTCCAACAGCCTCCCCGCAGACCTTATCTCCAACCTTATCCTCCGGCTTGCAGTCGATAAGGCAGACATCCAACCCCTTTTCAGCAGCGGTCTTCGCCGCAATACATCCGGCCGTTCCAGCCCCAACTATCAAGAGATCGTAAACCTTCAATCCAACACTCCTCTCTACGGTCGATGAGCCTTATTGGAAGGAAAGTGAAATTCGTTCAAGTATGTAACCGTTTAGGATGCAAAGCCATAAAGAGATTGGAGAAGCTTCAGACTACCTCTTTCTCATAGAGTTGGCTACTTTATCCAATGCTCTAACAACATCCTCGAGATCCTTCTCCGTTAGAGTCGGATAGACTGGCAGAAGAAGGTCTTCTCCACCGAGCTTCTCAGCGTTTGGGCATGAACCTTCCTTATATTCTATGGGTTTGCCGTACCATGGGCATTCGAATGGGCAGCGAGTCCTCCCGTATCCAACCTTCTCCCTGATGACCTTCTGGAGATGAACAGGGATCGGCGTATATCCTTCAGCATGCACCCCCTCAGCGAGGAGCGCCTTCGCAAACTCATCTCGACTAGCTCGAAGCTTCTTCTCATCGACTCTGGCTCCATATGCCCAATACACATGCTTCACATCAGATCTTACATAAGGAGGTTCTATCCCTTCTATCTCCTTGATTCTGGAGGTCAAGAAAGCAGCATTCTTGATCCTTACTCGATTGAATCTGTCCAATTTTCGGAGTTGAACCAATCCCATAGCTGCTTGAACCGCGAGCATCCGGTAGTTGTAGCCTATAGCTTCATAGACGTTGTGAGCTGGAACATCCGGGTAGGGGGAGACATCTGGTCGGCAGTGGTTTCTGATACTTCTAGCTCCCTTGGCAAGCTCCTCATTACTCGTGACTATCATCCCACCTTCCCCACCAGATGTCATATTCTTATTCAAGTAGAAGCTGAAGCAACCAAGGTCTCCGAAACTTCCAACCTTTCTTCCTTTATACTCAGCTCCATTCGCTTGCGCACAATCCTCTATCACAACGAGCCCATGCGCCTTAGCAACATCTACAATCCTATCCATATCCGCAGGCTGTCCGAGTATGTGGACCGGGATAACAGCTTTCGTCTTCTCGGAGATAGTTCGCTCCAAAGCCTCAGGATCGAGCGTGTAGGTCTTCGGGTCTATATCTGCAAAAATTGGAACCGCGTTCTGATGTAGAATCGCATTCGCAGTCGCCATGAATGTGTACGGCGGTAGAATCACCTCGTCTCCTGGACCGATCTCTGCTGCGGCTAGGGCTACATGCAGCGCGCTTGTGCCGGAGTTGACAGCTATCGCATACTCGACCCCACAGTATTTTGCGAAGGCGTCCTCAAAATCATCAACAGTTTCACCAGCCAATTGCGACAGCTTCTTCGATTTCAACACTTTCAGAGCTGCCTCGATCTCTTCTCTCGCTATGTTCGCTTCAACCGGGACGAAGTGCAGAACCCCTCTTCTCACAGGCTTTCCGCCATAGATAGCGAGCTTCTCCATCATCTCGACCACGCCTAGACGATTTACACTGTCAATTCAGTAAGAACCAGTTAAATCTAAGCCAATTGATCTTCGAGTGTTACAGTTTGTTTCCACAACTCTGACAGAAGCTCGAACCCGCGGGAATGGGCGCCTTGCAGTTAGGGCAGACATTCTCAACTGGAGGAGCTACAGTAGCTTGTCCAGTCGGTTTGACAACGACAGCTGTGCCGTAAGCAGCGAAGATAGTTGCTATCCCTTGCAGAATATCGCTGGTCTCGAAGTCAGCACTCACCACAGCGTTCGCTCCAATTTCCCTAGTCTTGTCCATCATCCTCTGTAGGGACTCAGCTCTAGCCTTCTCACACTCGCTTGTGTAAGCTGTGATCTCGCCGCCAGCAAGTGTCTGTATCCCCGCAACGAACCTGCCTCCTACACCTCTAGACCGCACAGTTATGCCGTAGACAGGACCCAAGACACGAATTATCTCATAGCCTGGAAGGGTTGGAGATGTAGCCACTAAAACTTGCTCACTACTCATATCCTTCACCTAAAGTAGTAAACTGGGGTACCAATAGATTTAACATTTGACCCGCTTCGCGATCTAACAAACTTTGTTCAAGCAAGAATATTCATCCAGTCAGCATGATGTTCCACAATGATGTACGAATGGTTTCTATCAATGGGCAGGGCTTAAAGTAGGCAACTCTTATTAACGGGAGGAAGCTTGCAACAGCCGAGAGTCGGCAAGAAATGAGACGAGAAGCGCGTGACGCCATAATTTCTATAGCTGTATTCATTCTCGGAATGTTTATCATAGTAATTAGTAATGGAGCAATAGTGGTCCTATATTCTCAGGCCTTCAACGTTGACCTTCTTCAAGCAACAATCGAGACAACGAAGATAGTCTTGATCGTGAACGAGCTGGTGTTCCTTGGCCTAACAATCCTGTTCGTCACCAAGGTCTTCAAGATGAGAATTACTGATCTAGGCTTATCCTCAACGAAGCTGCCATCGAACATGGTGTTAGGTCTCATCTTGGGAGTCGCTGGATACGCCGCTGCGACAGTTTTCACAGTCATACTCAACCTGTTCATACCGATCGAGGTTCCAGAATGGTTCTTAAAAGCTCTCACAGCAACAAGCCCCATCGATCTGCTCGTCCTACTTGCTCTCACATGGGTTCTGGTCGGACCCTGCGAGGAGATCTTCTTCAGAGGATTCGTCCAAGGGTCGTTCGCAAGATGGAAAGGCTCAGTGGTTGGAATAGTAGTCGGAGCGTTAATCTTCGGTTTCGCCCATTACAACCCAGTACTATGGTTTAGAACGGCTGGAGCCATCTTTCTCGGATTGATCTATGGAGCTATCTACGAATGGAGGAAAAGTCTCATACCTGTTATGGTAGCGCATGCCTTGAATGATACTATAGCATTTACACTCGCTTTCTTGCTCGTAGGATAGTTTTCGTATAAAATCTGTTTGAGTGGTTAGAGCAGTTAGATTTAAATTAGTCTCCTATTCAGCATTGCGTAAAAGGTTGTGCAAAGTTGGCACAGGCGATAGCGGGTAATATGGGAGGACAACCCATTCTAATCTTGAAAGAAGGTTCTAGTGAAAGCAAAGGAAGAGAAGCTCAACATAGAAACATAATGGCGGCGAAGATTATCGCTGAAGCAGTAAAATCTTCTCTTGGACCGAAAGGCATGGATAAAATGCTTGTAGATGGTATGGGAGACGTAACCATAACCAATGATGGCGCAACGATTCTGAAAGAGATGGATGTGCAGCATCCAGTAGCCAAGATAATGGTCGAGGTCGCAAAGACTACGGATCAAGAGGTAGGCGACGGAACAACCTCCGCAGCCATCTTGGCTGGAGAGCTGCTCACAAACGCTGAGAATCTCCTCGAGCAAGGAGTCCATCCGACAATAATAATCGGCGGATACAGAGAGGCGACAGAGAAAGCATTGAAGTTTGGCCAGCAGATAGCTATGACTGTGAACCCAACTGACAAAGAGGTACTTCGCAAAGTGGGGAGTACATCGCTCGCAAGCAAGATGGTTTCTGAGCATAAAGACTATCTTTCCGACTTGGGCGTTCAAGCTATCCTGCATGTTGCGGAGAAACAAGGAGACAAGTACAAAGTTGAACTCGACGATGTGAAAGTTGAGAAGAAACCTGGAAAATCTCTTGGTGAAACTGAACTGATCAAAGGGATAGTCCTTGACAAAGAGGTGGTTCACTCAGGGATGCCTAGAAGAATCGACAATGCCAAAATAGCGCTCTTGAACTGTGCCTTGGAGATAGAGAAGACAGAGTTCGACGCAAAGATCAATATACAAAGTCCGGAGAAACTGAAGGAGTTTCTTGACGCTGAGCAAGATATGTTGAAGGATATGGCCGACAAGATCGCGGGAACAGGAGCTAACGTCGTCATATGCCAGAAAGGCATAGATGACGCGGCGCAACACTACCTAGCAAAAGCAGGAATACTAGCTGTCAGAAGAGTCAAAGAGTCTGATATGAATAAATTGGCGAAGGCAACTGGCGGCCACGTGATAAACGCTGTAAACGCTTTGACGAAAGGTGATCTAGGATGGGCGAAGACCGTTGAAGAGAGAAAGATCGAGGAAGACAAATGGACATTCATTGAAGACTGCAAGAATCCGAAATCGGTCACTCTTCTTATAAGAGGAGGAACGAAGAAGGTCATAGAAGAAGCTGAACGCGCGATGCACGATGTTCTATCAGTTGTTCGAGATGTCGTCGTCAACCCAAAGATAGTCGCCGGTGGAGGTGCGCCCGAGATAGAGATTGCCTCGAAACTCAAAGGATGGGCTGAAAAGCTTTCAGGGAGAGAGCAACTCGCAGTTCAAGAGTTCGCCAAAGCGTTAGAAGCGATACCCACAACTCTAGCTCAAAACGCTGGTCTAGATCCAATAGATGTACTGGTCGAGCTCAGATCGAAACACCAGAAGGGAATGAAATGGACGGGCGTAGATGTCTTCGGAGGCAAAGTAAGCGACATGGAGAAACTCGACATCTATGAGCCCTTCTCAGTCAAAGAACAGATAATCAAATCCGCCAGCGAGGCTGCTACCATGATCCTAAGAATCGACGATGTAATAGCTTCGGGCAAATCGAAGATGCCAGCCGGACCGCCACCAGGCGCCGGAGAAATGCCTCCGGGAATGCCGCTAGGCGAGTACTAGGTCGCACCTAAGAGTAAGACTGAAATTCTCTTTCCTTTTTTTGGAGATCAAATTAACCCGCTGTCTCTTCGAACCATATTGCAGACTCACCAGTCAACCGAGTCTTCCGCAGTCATACTTATCAGCTCACTATCGCTTCTTGAACTAAGCGAGAATCTCCAGTTGATGTTCACGTGGAAGACGTAGTTCTACTGAAAGAGGAGATACGGAGAAAGATCTGGAAAATTATGGAAGAACGGAATGTAGCTAGGTTTCCCAGACCTGTCTTCAATAGGATTCCGAACTTTGAAGGAGCAGAGGAAGCGGCGCGTAGACTTCAAGAGCTTCAGATCTTTCAAGATGCTAGAGTTCTTAAAGTCAATCCGGATTCTCCTCAAAAGCCTATCCGAGAATCGGTACTTTCCAATGGAAAGATACTGATTACTCCAGCTCCACGGCTCAAGTCAGGTTTTCTACTCTTAGACCCAAAGTCTGTTCCAAAGTCAGCTTTCAGTTACGCTTCTACAATCAAAGGAGCTTTCAAATATGGGAAGCAAATCGATCTGACTGAGCTTCCGAAAGTCGATCTGATCATTGTTGGGTCAGTTGCAGTATCACTTGACGGAGCAAGAATAGGAAAAGGCGGAGGATACAGCGAGATCGAATGCGGCATACTTCGAGAATTGAACCTGATCGATGAGAAGACGCCTATAGCAACGACGGTCCATGAGATTCAAGTCCTAGAGAAGATTCCGACAGAGGAACATGACATACCGATCGACATCATAGCCACCCCGGAAAAGATTATTGAGACAAAGACGAGATACCCGAGGCCGAAGGGAATATTTTGGGAGAAAGTCACCGAGAAGATGCTTCAAGACATTCCAGTTTTGAAGGAGCTTAGAGAAATGAAGCATGCTACTTAGATTCAAAGTAGAAGTCAAGATTCAATCTAGGTATCATCGCCATCAAAACGGCTTGTTCGCTTAGACTCACTCTATCTAACAGCCCTTTCGACAGGACTCCGATCGCACCGACGCTTTCCCCCAGATCCTTGATGCCAGTCAATTCATCCATAACCTCACCGACTTCACGATTCTCACCTAACACCTTCGAGACAACCTTCGGAGGATACTCGAAGCCAGAATTGCAGCCGACAGTCAATCTCCCTTCACGATCAAGGATGGCACACCACTGAATATCCACGTACCCAGTTATCGTTCGAGGAAACTTGAACAAGCCAGCTTCAATCCCGACACCGAGATTCGCATCTCCTTTAACAATAGCCTCATTCGCCCGGTTCACAGCTCCGTCAATCGTCTCATCGCCGAGGGGCTGAATAGGAATTCTAGAATCAACTTCAACACCGAGAACCTCTACTTTATCTTGGCCGTAGATTCGCGAAAAGATCCTCCTAACCGCCTCGATCTTCACACGATTCTTGGAGCCCACAGCAACTCGCACAGTATTCCACCATGAAGATAATCTCCAAACCATCATATATCACAATTCTAGCGCTAATTTTCTCGATCATATGGGCAGCTCAGCAATCAGACATAAAGAACCCGCTTAATAGATAGATATCATCATTAAGTCACGATTAGACCTCAGATAGAAGCAAGATGGATGGCCGGGAAACAGAAGCATGCCTGCAAAATGCAGAAAATGTGGATACAGAAACATGAGCTGGGAAGACTTCTGCTCGAATTGTAGAGCGAATCTCAATCCTAGTTTGCCGTATCTGCTCAAGGCAGAAGAGTTCGTCTATCCTGAAGACAAAGAAGCTTTGGACAACTTGAAGGAGACAGAACCCCTCTCGTCAATAATCAATCTGGTGGTAGATTTTGTCCAGCAACCGATGATGAAGGCTAAACTTCTGGCTGGAGGAACATGGGTAAACCAGCGGAACAATCAAAGGGTCCACGATCTAGCGAAGGCATGCGCCAAAGTCTTGGCCTTAGACTACTTGCCGGAAATATGTATCCTAGAATCACCGAAGATGAATGCATTCACAATTGGGCGAAGAGACAAACCGATAATCATCCTCTTCTCGACGCTCGTGGAACACTCCTCTGACGGAGAGCTTGCAGCAGTAATCGGACATGAGATGGGCCACGTGAAGAATGAACATCAACCATACCATACACTGGCCTACCTAATCTCGAGAGGGATAACGATGCTCGGCTCTCTCTCAATACTTTCACTCCCGATAGACCTCATACTACGTTCATGGTATAGATACTCCGAGATAACGGCGGATAGAGCTAGCCTAATCGTCACGGGCAATCCTGATCTGGTAGGAAGAGTTCAAGTCAAACTTGCTCTAGGCATTCGCGATCTACCGGAAGACATCTCGATTGGAGAAATCTTAGAAGAACAAAAGAAGATCGAGGATACAGCTGTTTCGCAGTTCGCTCAACTTTGGACGTTGCATCCGTTCACCGCGAAGAGGATACGGCAACTTGAAGAATTCGCGAAAACGAAAGAATACGGGAAGATAGCGGAGAAGATACAGAAGTCAATGCTTCACCATTGCAAGTTCTGCGCAGCGAGGATACCTGAAGACACGCTTTTCTGTCCGGAATGCTCAAGATGCCAGAGATAGATGATGAGGAATGCGAGCTGCAAGGAAGGCTCTGGTTCTACATAATCGAGACAATGTCGCCACGGCTTTAAGCGACATTGAAGCCAGCACACTAGTAAGCGTGAAAGTCGGCGATCATACTGTAGAGCTAATCGTAAACGAAGCAATTTCATTCGCCCACAAGTTCGCAATAGAGAACATAGACGAAGGTCAATCAGTCTACAAGTACGGAGAAATCATCGGGAAAGCTATCAAACCAATAAAAGCAGGACAGCATGTCCACACCCACAATCTAGAAAGCATACGAGGCAAAGCTAGCCAGCAACAATAGGAGGCGGAGAACTGTTGAATTTCCAAGGCTATAGAAGACCAGAAGGATCTGTCGGAATCCGAAATCACACGCTCATCCTTCCGACGGTAATCTGCGCGTGTGAAACCGCTTCAAGAATAGCAGCTCGGGTTGAGGGAACGGTTACCTTCACTCATCAACATGGGTGCGCGCAGATAGGCCAAGACATGGAACAAACCTTCAAGACGCTGGCAGGAATAGGATGCAACCCGAATGTAGCGGCTGCACTCATTATCGGACTTGGATGCGAAACGATAGGCGCGGAGAAGGTTCTCAAAGCAATCGGGCGCGAAGGAAAGCCGACGGAGATGCTGAATATACAAGACGAACGTGGCACACGGAGGACTATAGGGAAAGGAGTAGCTATCGCAAAGAGAATGGCAAAGTCCGCGATCAAAATGAAGAGAGAACCATGCGACGTGAGTGAACTCGTAATGGGCCTAGAATGCGGAGGATCGGATATGACATCGGGAATTGCTGCGAATCCAGCTCTCGGAGTAGTTTCAGACATGATAATCAAGGAAGGCGGAACAACGATTCTTTCAGAGACAACCGAACTAATTGGAGCGGAACATATAATTTCGAAGAGAGCAGCAACTCCCCGTATCGGAGAGAGAATCTATGAGATCGTCAAGAGGATGGAGCAAAGGATCAAAGCGATGGGTGTAGACTTCATCGGCGGACAGCCAACACCGGGCAACATAAAGGGAGGGCTAACGACGATCGAGGAGAAGTCGCTAGGATGCATCTTCAAGGCCGGAACAGCCCAAATCAAAGAGGTTTTGGAGTACGGAGAGAGACCTAGCGAGAAAGGCTTAGTGATCATGGATACTCCGGGACAAGACGTAGAATCGATAACAGGAATGATTGCTGGAGGAGCGCAGTTAATCGCGTTTACCACAGGGCAGGGAACCCCTGTAGGGTCAGCGATCGCTCCGGTCATCAAGATAACTGGAAACCCAAGAACCTACCGAACCATGAGAGAAAATATCGACGTAAACGCTGGAACCATAATCGAAGGCAAAGAGACAATCGAGCAAGCCGGAAAGAGAATCTTTAATGAAATTATAAGGGTAGCTTCAGGCAAACGGACGAAAGCCGAGAGCCTCGGGTATCATGAATTCGCTATAAACAGGATCGGGCCCACGCTATGAAGCAATCGCGCTAAGTAGTCGGCTTACGGCGATAAGCTTCACGTTGAGAGTAGAGTTCTTCAAGGAGCTTCTCAACTCGCGCCTTGCACTTCGCCAAGTCTTCCATATCTCTATCGACCTCTTCAAGCGAGAAACTCATAGTGAACACTTGAGAGATCATACTTGCCGCTGACTATTTAACGAGGAGAGCCAAGTGAAAGTGTTGATTCGGCTACTATCTCTTTCTTGAAAGATAGCTGAAGGCCGAGAGTGCGGCTTTAGCCCCTTCGCCTGCCGCAATGATTATCTGTTTCTCAGGAACGTCAGTTACATCCCCGGCTGCGAATATACCAAGAACGTTTGTCTCGCATCTAGCATTAACCTTGATCTCGCTAAGCTTATTCTTCTCAACAATATCGATGAACTCTGAGTTGGGCGTATAACCTATCTCGATAAAGACGCCTTGCACATCCAACATCGCCTCATCCAGCCTCATGACACGTACGGCTGTGACCATGCTGTCTCCTAGAATCTCAAGCGTCTTAGTGTTCGCCCACGCCTCGACGTTCTTCGCTTGCGAAACCTTCTCCTTCATTATTTAATCTCCTTCAAGTTCAGGGTTGATCGTGATCAAGTAGATCTTGCGCGCTATACTGAGCAGCTGGAGAGTAGCATCCATAGCGGAGTTTCCTCCACCTATCACAGCGACATCCTTTCCAGCGAAGAGTGGACCGTCGCAAGTGGCGCAGTAAGTAACTCCTCTATTCTTGAACTCCTTCTCTCCCGGTATCCTAAGCTCCTTAGGCTTCGCGCCAGAAGAAACGATGACGGTTTTCCCCTCGTATGCCCCTTGATCCGTTGAAACCCTAAATACATCATCGATCTTCCTTATTCCAGTCACTTCCTTCCTCTCATGAAACTCCAACTCAAACTCTTTCACATGCTCCTCAAACTTCCGGGCTAACTCAAAACCGGAAATATACTGGTAGCCAGTATAGTTCTCAACAGCACCACTTAACGCAGTCTGACCGCCGACATCCTTAGAGACTACAAGCGTCTTCAGCTTCTTGCGTGCAGCATAAATTCCAGCAGTAATCCCAGCAGGTCCAGCACCGACGATAATCAAGTCGTATAAGCCGGCCATCGCGCGTCCCGAAGAACTTTTATTGATTACTGCTGGATTAAGCGTTTCCAAATCTGTATGGGCGAGTTCAGAAGAGGTAAAGGTTTGAAGGCTCTTATATGAGGATTGAATAGCTAACAGGCTCTGCTGAAGCTCCGTATGAGAGCTGAGGAAGACCCTGACGAAGATCTGAAGAAGGAACATAGATTGGAACCGCATGTGAAGAAACGGCTACTGTATCTTAACCTCTCAATCTTCACAGCCGCCCTAGGCATTGGCCTATGGACACCTTTGCTTCCGGTTTACGCACAGAAACTAGACGCGACATACCTAGACATCGGTGTGATCGGAGCGGCGGGCGGGGCGCCGTACATGATCCTACCATTTATAGCGGGAAGCCTTTCGGATAGATACGGGAGAAAGAGATTCTACTATACAGGACTAGCGTTAAACGCTGCAACATCAGCGCTCTTCGCAATCACGAACAATGTGCAACAAGTTACTTTGGTAAGAGCCTTCAGCGGCATAGCCTACTCTTTCATATGGCCCTCTGCAGAAGCGCTAATCTCAGACCTAACAACGTCAGCAGAGAGAACCAGAAGTGTTGGATACTTCACGTTTTCATGGGCCTTAGGGATGCTGGCCGCTCCTCCGATAGGCGGAAGAATAGTACAAACAGCAAGCTTCACGATTCTATTCTTGACCTCACTAATGGTGGGCATAGCGGCCACTGTGTTTGCAGTCTATGGGCTTAAGAATATGAGAGAGACAAAAATACAGAGCGACTCGGCGAGGAGCAAATCCAATAATACGACGGTACTCCTACCAGTCTTTTTAGTGGCTGTAGCTCTAAGCGCAGCTCTAGGCGTAGTCTTCAACATATTTCCAGCTCATCTAAACAACCTAGGAATAGACCCGTTCCAAATAGGATTAATATTCGCGGCACTAGGCTTGACGAGAGCGATTACATTCTCACAAACATCCTATGCAACCCGAATCGGAGAGAATCTATCTATGATGATAGGGCTCATAATTCTAGCTGTATCGCTAGTCGTTACATCAACAGCAACAAACTTTGCCGGGATCCTCATAGTGGTCGCGTTTCTAGGTCTAGGCATGGGGATACTGGGGCCGCTCTCAATCTCGGTCACCAGCAAAATGGCAACGAAAGAGAAAACGGGCGCGGCTATAGGAGCGACAGAGTGCTTCTTCGGCTTGGGATGGGCTTTGGGTCCCCTGTTGGGAGGAGTAGTAGCTGAAACCATAGGTCCAACTGCACCGTACATGATAACCGCTATTGTGGCTTTAGCATGCGTGATACCGCTCGCGAGAACGATGGCGCGTAGAAGCACAATCTAAACGGGGAAACTTTTAATTTCAAACCATATTCTTAATCTAGAGCCCTCTAAACGGAAATCGCGAACGAATCACTCAGTAATGGTGAAACTCAATCATGTACAAGCAAGGCGCGGTTGAAAGGATAGCTGGACCGGTAGTCGTAGCCAAGAATATGCTAGGCGCACAAATGTATGAACTCGTAAAAGTGGGTGAAACAGGTCTCATAGGAGAAATAATACGAGTCGAAGCGGATAGGGCTACAATACAGGTCTACGAAGAAACTATAGGGATCAAACCCGGGGAGAAAGTGGAAAGAACTGGAAAACCGCTCTCAGTCGAACTGGGCCCAGGGGTTATCAGTCAAATATACGACGGAATACAGAGGCCGCTACCTGTCCTCAGAGAGACAGTGGGAGCATTCATTAGAAGAGGAGTCACAGCACCAGCAATAGATCGGAAGAAGAAATGGCGCTTCACGCCGAAAGTCAAACAAGGCGAGA
>Ga0315314_1001063_pt1 | contig 26011 bp, 30 predicted proteins | sample TDP9_MG_FD_203631 | JGI IMG/M metagenome (GOLD analysis project Ga0315314, IMG submission 203631) | Freshwater sediment microbial communities from Lake Towuti, South Sulawesi, Indonesia - TDP9 | ecosystem: Environmental > Aquatic > Freshwater > Lake > Sediment | place: Indonesia: South Sulawesi... | reverse complement strand
ACCAGCCTACCGGGGTCCTCCTCTAGATGAACCCGGCTAATTTGAACCTTCTTCCGTTTTCCGTCGACCTCTATGTGGAGATGACCGTTAACGGCGAGGGGAACCCCACCAGCGCGATCATACTGGGAGATTTGAAAGTTCTTGGGCATATCGGGGTAGTAGTAGTTTTTCCGGAAGAAGAACATGCGTTCAGATATCTTGCAGTTTAAGGCCGAGGCAGCCATGATGGCACACTCCACCGCCTTCCTGTTGAGCACGGGAAGGGAGCCGGGAACTCCAAGACAAACCGGACAAACCAACGTGTTGGGATCCTTGCCACGATAATCCGACGAGCAACCGCAAAAAAGCTTGGTTTTCAAGCTGGTCAATTGACAGTGAATCTCAAGTCCTATTATAACGCCTTGGTGAATATTGGGCACTCTAAATAGCCTCATTTCAGCCTTTTTCACTACTGGTGCTAGATGAATTACCCGCCGAAAAGTAAGATAAAGAATAGGAGTAATTAAGGATTAAGTTCTTAAACAAGATAAAGATTATTGCATGCACTATTTTTTAATGTCCACGATCGATCGAGGATCTAGGCTCTCTTAAATTTTATAACTTTCATTTCTGTGACAAAGTATTCACCGTAGATGTGGTTCAGTGGCTTTGCCTTCTCAACATCAATGACTTCTTTAAGGCATTCATCTTTTATCTCAGCCTCTAGGACCTGTCCTACTATCCAGGTTCCTAAGTGATCCTCCATTCTGCACTCAAGCCAGGCAAAAGCCTCCTTGACCCTTGGAGGGCTCACCACCTTCGACTTCTCCGCCGTCAAACCTGCCTTCTCTATCTCATTTATCTCGTAAGGAAAATCCGTCTCCAAGATGTGCATCAGTGGACCGAACTCTTCCCCTACGAAATTCACCACGAACTCACCGTTTTCCATAATGTTTCTCCAAGTGTCATGTTTCACGCTACATGCAAAACCAAACCTAGGCGGCTCACTTGACACAGGAGAGGTCCAACTAAAGGGTGCGGCGTTAGGTATACCATTTCTAGATATGGTGGTAACCACAACTGTTGGCCTCACGCAAACCTTGTAAAATTCCTTACCTACCAACTTCAAGTTTCCATCATCTCACTGTTATAATGAAAAAATCTCTTTTTAAGTTTTACATGCATGCAGAGGGCAGTCATCTTGTGCTTAAAGGCTTAGGAAACTGCAAGAGCGCTTATTAAAGGAGACAAAAATTAACCTAAGGAATACGTACCCTTTTACTTTAATGGAGGCTTTCGATCCGTATATGTTGTGTTCTTCTCGAAGGTATACGCCACCTGCAACATTAAGTCTTCACGAAACGGAGCAGCCATAATCTGCATTCCAATAGGGAGAGCGTCAACGAAGCCGCATGGAATCGATATTGCAGGCAGTCCCGCTAGGTTCGCTGGCACCGTGTCGATGTCACACATGTAGAGAGCAAGAGGATCCTGAATTTTCTCTCCAATCTTGAAGGGGGGAATCGGCATCGCGGGACCTATCAGGACATGGAATTTTCGGAAAGCAGCCTCGAAGTCTCGTCGAATCAACGTTCGAACCTTGAGAGCCTTCAAATAATACTTGTTGTAGTAGCCGGCTGACAAAGCGTAGGTGCCCAGAATGATGCGTCTCCTCACTTCGGCTCCGAAACCGATTCGCCTGTTTTTGGAATACACGGTGGACCAGTCCATATCGTCGCGATCGATTCGATATCCATAACGTAGGCCATCAAATCTCGCCAGGTTGGAGCTGGCCTCAGACATGGCGATGATGTAGTAGGTGGAAAGAGCGTATTCCAGACTAGGAAGCGAGACCTCCTCATACGAGGCGCCTAAATCTTCTAGTTTATGGACGGCTTCCCAAACCCGCTTCTCAACGTCCTCACTCGTTCCTTCACCGAAAAACTCTCTAGGAACACCAATTTTGAACTCTTCAACACTATCCTTGAGGAAAACTGTATAATCTTTGGGCGGCATCCTCACGGACGTGCTATCTTTAGGATCATAGCCAGCGATAACGCTGAGAAATAGGGCACAATCATAAACACTTTTTGCCATGGGACCAATCTGCTCAAGACTGTTGGCATATGCAATCAACCCGTAGCGGCTAACCAAGCCATAAGTTGGCTTGATACCCACCACAGAACAGTAGCTGGCAGGGCAACGTATGGAACCCCCTGTGTCGGCACCAAAAGCCAAGATGGTCTCGTCAGCGGCAAGAGCAGCTCCGCTCCCACCCGAGGACCCGCCAGGAACTCTGGAAAGGTCCCATGGGTTGTATGTTGGACCAAAAAAACTGGTTTCTGTGGAGGACCCCATGGCGAATTCATCCATGTTCGTTTTCCCGATGATGACGGCGTCTTCCATTCGAGTTTTCTCGATAACAGTCGCGTCATATGGCGGGACAAAGTTCTCGAGCATTCGTGAGGAACAGGTGGTGCGAATATCCTTCGTGCAAAGGCTGTCCTTCACTGCCACGGCAACGCCAGCGAGTCTTCCCAGGGGTTTTCCCTTCGAAGCCCTTTCGTTAATTTCCCTAGCCCTTTGGAGCGCCTCGTCCTCGATGAGGGTGACGAAGGCATGAATCCGACTTTCCGCCTTCCGAATCCTTTCAAAAATCGATGAGATGTATTCTTCCGCGGTCGTTTCTTTGTCACGTACTTTTTCCACGACTTCTTTCGCGGCTAGTTCATACAGTCTAGGCATGAGGTTCGCTCCTTAAACGATTCGGGGAGCTTTCAGAAACTGCTTTTCCTTCTTGGGCGCGTTCTTGAGGGCCTCCTCTATGGAAAGGGAGGACAAAACCTCGTCCTCTCGATAGACGTTCACGAGATCTAAAACGTGATAGGTCGGCGGCACCTCCTCAGTTTCCACCTCGTCGATTTTTTCAAAATAATCAAGGATCTCATTAAACTGCTTCGTGAAGAGACCTTTCTCTTCCTCAGAAAGTTCGATACGAGCCAGCCACGCGATGTGCTCAACCTCTTTCTTGGATATGCGACGCTTCTTCACGACAAGCCCTTCCTAGTAAGAAAATGCAAGCTTCATTTAAAGATTTTAGGGGCGAATCTCGTGCGGTAAAACTTATTTCATTGACCGTTATTCTTTGTAGATGCTCTATGGTGGCTTAACATGGAGACGATACTGATAATTAACGCGCTTATTCTGCTTTTCTTTTTGATAATATTAGATCAGGTTAGCCACCTAACGATCACTAATGCCGTTAAAGTATCGGAAATCACGATGCTTAGAAAGAGAAACCATTAAGAGGAGGTCTATGCATGTTTGAGGCAATATTTGCAATCTCAGCTCTTCTCGTAGGGATAGCTCTCTTGATCTTCTCCAGCGACAAGGCAGTTGAGCACTCGATAAGCATCGCTTCAGCGTTAGGAATTTCTCCTCTCATGATCGGCCTCCTAATAGTGTCCTTAGGTACAGATTTACCAGAGATCGCCAACTCGATCGTCTCATCGGCGGTGGGTCACGGGGACATAAACGTGGGGGACTCCTTCGGATCTGTTCTTGCCCAGATTTCCTTGATGTTAGGGCTTTTTCCCTTCTTCGGAGGAACGGTCAAGGTTAAGAGAGACGAGATCATGGTCATTGGAGCTTGTGAGGTCTTAGCGCTCATAGCTGCTGTGTCAATGGTTGAAAAGGGGTACATTTCAAGGATGAACGCCGTCTTCTTGGTTGCCAGTTGGCCTATCCTTATGCTAATCATTAAGAAAGTCATGAAAAAGGAGACTGCAGTGGCGCGTACTGATCGAAGGTTACTCTATCACTTCATGATAACCGTTCTAGGTTACATGGGTGTTGCTGCCGGATCGTTCGTTGTGATAAACTCAGTGATCACCCTATCGGCAGTGTTACATATTCACGAGTATCTCATCAGCTTCTTTGTGATTGCTATTGGAACGTCTCTTCCAGAATTGGTTGTCGACTTGACAGCCATCCGCAAGAAACAGTACGAAATTGCCATAGGAGACGCCATTGGAAGCTGCATTGTTGATGCTGGTTTTTCTATTGGAATAGGACCCTTATTCTTCCCAATAGCGGTATCCGGGAGGCTTGCCGAAACCACTGGTTTATATGCACTGTTTGTTTCCATCATAGTCTTATCAACGCTTGCACTAAGAGAAAAATTCGACAAGAAAGCGGGAGCGCTATTTATCTTTCTATACTTACTTTCCTACACAACCCTGTACGCTTAACGCGAAGCCACACTTCCATAGTGGATGTACTCCCTTACATTGCGCGCGCTAAGAACTAAACATTGTACATACGGAAGAAGCGAGAATAATAGTGAACGTAGCGGTCTTGGACGACATCTTGGCTTAGCTGTTTTGTCCACTCTCACCTCCATACTAACTTGGGGCCGTTATAGGCAGACAAGGAAACGCTTTGAAACAGACACAGCCGTAACTCAGATCTTCAAGTTGTTCACGACTCCTACATATTTATTAAACATCGTAAAGAACTTCTGACCTCCTAAGTCTATAACACTCCGTATCATCAAAGCTGACCCGCCGCTTTAATCACGTCAGTCAAACATTGAGTTAGAAGCGCATGGCTTAAGTTGGCTTGTAAGGTTTTGTTATTATCATGTATTTAAAATAATTAAAAGGATGCTCTGGTGATTAATTTCTAGAATTATTTTTAGATTGTTCTAGAACAGTTTGAAACATTTTATAAAACGAATGCTCATAACTGTTATAACTCTTCACGACATCAATTATACCCATTCATAAAGGAAGCGGTGAGCGTGCCCCCAATCGACGAAATTTTAGAGGTTCTGAAGGACGGGAAATGGCATGACCTAAGCGAGATTGCAGGGAACTTCCGACTTCACGAGTTTAAGGCTGGAATGATTATGAGCTTCCTAACGGAATACAACTTCATCGATTTAGACACCCAGCGTCAAAAAGTAAAACTCACCCACTCGGTGCTCAACTTCCTCCAGAAAATTCAACGCCTCGAAAGGGAGGAGCCCTAAACAGTCAGAAGGGCTCTAAGGTTTTGATAGGCCTGAAGGAAGGCTTGCCCCTTCGCCGTGGTTTCGAAAAGTTTCGTCTCACTACTCCCCGTTTCTGAGACTGCCCTTAAAAACCCTCTTTCAACAAGAAGATCTAGGTAGGCTTGGATCTGTCGATAGCTAAGGTTACATCTATACATGACATGTGTTTTCACTGACCCCCCAAGCGATACGCGCAAGATGTCGGCGATGATATCTATTCGGCTACGGTGCATAAAGCTAAGCTCTCTTTCAACTTTGACCAATCGAGACACCAGGAAGTGTATTTTTGTTTTACAGATTTTCCATAGTTGTTTTAGATATGTCTACATATTTAAAACTAAGGGACAAAAAATATACAATAAAAGAAATTATGAATAAAGATTTTATAATGTTCTTTTCATCCTACTATAGTAAAAGATTTTCTAGAATCTTCTAGAATTTTATTCTAGAAAATCTTCTAGTTTTTTTTAGCAAAATAACGAATGTTGAACATTAAGGTTTTAGATTAGGCAATTTTTAAATACTTTTCATCGAAATAGGCTAAAAATGGAAATATGAATTTTCCTTGATGCGCTCATCAGCTAGCTTTTGCACTCGTTTTATCGATTATGGTATCCCACCATTGTTCTTATCGGGTTTAGCAATCCTATTACCTTAGCCTTCATCACCCTTCACAACGTGCTTTCTATCAGCTACCTCTGCTTGTGACCGCTGTAGGCTATTTGCCGTGGCGCAGAAAAGGCTGTTTATTACCCTTTGCGATATCCTTACTATGGACGTTCATTAAAATTCCTGCCTAAACTGCCACATCAGCTTTCAAAATAATTGGTCAACATGGAGAGACTGGCTAATCTTCCTTCTAAGTCCGGCAAAATTTTTCTATATCATGAATGAACACATCAAGAAAGCGTGGTGCTTAATCGTCAGGGTGCTAAATGGGTCATGGAACAACTGAGATAAAACTTTCTCCTCCTCTTACTTCTGAGCTAATCCTTCTTGTTTATTGTTGACAGACTTGTCAGAAACTTGCCTTGAATTCAAGTGCGAAGGCGATTAAACGGCGCCATTTAGGTTTAAGGAGATTAAACGTAGACTTCTTCATAGGGTCTTATGTTTAATGCAGACAATGCGTGGTAAAAAATAAGAGAGGAAAAGAGGGAAGATGCAGAGGCTTTCACGTTAGGCTTAAGTCATCGTATATCGTGTTGTGATCGACGTTATTCTCCATGAAGATGCTGAGGCGACGATCGCCAAATATTAGCAACAGCATCTTTGTGTCCCCGCCCTCCAGAACAATGGTGTTGACATCGCCAAGGTTGAATGTGTTCGATAGGTATTCTCCGGATTCACGTGCTGTGGCAGACAATGCTGCATACTCGATTGTTTTAGTAGGGTTCCTAAGGTCTACTGAAGCAGAGGTCGAATCCCTATAAATGTACCCGATGACCCCTTCTCTGGCCTTGATCTTTTCTAGAGCTACACTTAAGTTTTCGATTTTTTCTCGAGATTTTCTTTTAGAAGGCATGAGGAGCCTCCAGCTTCACTGATCCAACTTATATTTGGATTTCTTTCAAGGCCTGCCAAAGGGATGTCGTCGCTTGAGGTGCGATCGGTTTAATTCTCACTAGTTCTCCCGTTTTCACTTCAAGTATCTGGCAGATCTTTTCTGGTATTCTTATTAGTCCCTTTCCCTCAAGGTTTGAGTTGTTGATCGCTTTTACTTTGCATTCAGCCGTCTTTCCACTAAAGGCTTCTATTTCAACCTTGTTGATGCCTTGCCCATCGAAAATCTCGGACCATCGCTTCAGGATTTCCTGGTGAATTTCTACGGTGTCAGCTGTAAACCTTGCCTTAAACCCGCTAAGAGTTTCCACTGTAAGCTGTTGTGGAGGTACAAATTTGAGGGGGGTAGGGAGGATGCTTTCTAGCAGCTTTAGGATTGTTGGAACAATCACGTGTGCGATGGAACGAAGATAGGCTATGTCCGCGTCCTTAGAAGTTATCATGGCTAGATACAGGTTGTCGAGGCAGGAAATGTACACCTTTCCTTTGTCTCCATCGATGAGTAAAGTGTCGAGGCCTCCAACTACGTCTGTCTTTTCAGCTATGTTTTGAAATGAGCGCGCCGCCTTTTCCATCACCGTGTTATCGACGTGAGCATCTCCTGCCACTACTACGCCATCTTTTGTGAAAACAAAAGAGGAGCCAACGTCGGGGCAGATGGCTCTGATTTCATTTAGACTGTTCCTTAGGGCAGCCGCGAATACGTCCTTGTTCATCTCCCTCGCCTTTCCTTGAGCGGCTTTAGGAGAGCCTGAGTAGGATCCTCTTTGGTACTCCGTCTTCTTCCAGTACTAGATACTTGATCCCTTCAGTGTTTCCGATCTGATCCATCCATTTCAGTGCTTCACGAGCCTTCTGCAAAACTAAGAGTCTGTCCTGTTGGCTTCGAACCGCGTCTTCGAAAGCAGTTAACTCATGGAACGGTGTGGCCTCTAACACCACATTGAGGTCGCCAACCGTCAGTTCGCCGAAGGATTCTTGAGCGGCCTTTTTGCCAGCCAGCTTATAGACCACTTCTCGAATCTTCTTTGACTTCTCCGCTAGTGTGCGAATTTCATCGAGTCTGCGGAGGTACTCGCCCAGCGTACTCTTGGTTCGAGATATCTCGTCCTCTAGGGTCTTGGCTAATTCTCCCGCTGAATCGTATGTTTTCATCTCCACAACCATGCAAACACCTCCAACGATAATAAAGAGGGAGGATTGTTCTCCTACCCTACCCCCACTCTCAAAGTGGACGTTTCCGCTACGTCTACGAAGGCGCTGTATCCTCGCCGTAGAACTTGTAGCCCGATCCTGTTACAAACTCTACTCTGTACTTGTATCCAGCTTTCAGATCCAAGGTGCCGGAATCAACTGTCAGCGTTTGTTCATCAGCGGGATCTATGGTTGCCGTGCCAGTAAACGTTCCTGATACCCCATTCACGCTTACAGCGGTTATTGTAACCTTTGATGTTCCTACGTTCCTGACTAAAACATCAATGGTGTCCGCGTCTACGTCGAAGCTCATTGATATGACTTTGATTTCTTCGGTTTTCATGAAGGTGAAGGTCAGTGCTCCCATCCACGCTGCGACAGCGATAGAAACTGCCACGGTCACTGCAATCAAGATGATCGCTGCAACCACTGGACTCAACGCCTTCCTACTTTTGAAGAGCTTCCTCATTTTCTATCGTATCCCTCCTTTTATTTCGCTATAAGTCTAATACAATATTAAGATTTAAATCTTACGACTCAATACATCATGTTTGTTAAAGAAACGTAACTGCTAGCGCGCGGTCTCCTACGCAACCGCGTCGAAGAACTCTAGGAGGAGTTCTGCGATCTTCTCACCGACCTCGGTCTTTAGGTAGTACTTCTTTAGGGGGTCGATGGGCACACTTTTTGCTAGACCTAGGTCTTCAATCTCCATCATCCTAGCTCGGAAGGTTCCGTCGCTGATAGTGAGTCCCAGCTTTTGCATGAATTCCTTGGCGTCTTTCCACCGGCCCTTGTCCAGGTGCAGAAGCAGGATGCAGTCGATGGCGTGGTCCTTCTCCAGCATCGATTTGATGGCGGAAAGCCTTTTGTCGGTGAGAATTCGCCTCACGGTTTCTTCTGTCGCCAATTCTACAACCTTCTCTTAAGATATTTTAAGCTGGAAACATTTAACTTTATATTACGATTTCTGACATAATTCTCGCTACATAATGCTTGTGACTCGGCATGCTTCTTCCTCTTCTATGCTGTGAAGTTTCTTTTTTATTCGGTTGTGGGGATAGAGGGGTTTAGAACACGGCTTAAACTTTAATAATGTGGAGTTGTGGTGGTTATTGTAATATTCACTGCCACGAGTCACTCTTATCTAGCGGAAGGGGTTAATTCTATTCTTTTGCTTCTAGGAAATTTGGGTGCTGCCACAAGGCCTATGCAACCCGAAGTCTCCTGATCGATGGGCTTTTCTTCCTTCTGCACCAGCAACTTGTTCAGGTGTTTGTGTAGTAAGCGAGTAAGTTCGCCACCTTAACCATCCCTCAGTCGACAGGTTGGGAGCATTCGACGCTCTTTGCATATCACGAACACTTCATACTCCATGGCGATCCATCTGTTTAAGGTACCTTTTCCGAAACTTCCAAATAGGGACGATAGTCTTTGATGCCCTTCCTTTACCTTTGAAAGCATCCTTTGCTCAATTGTTAGCATGCTAACTTAATAGGGGCTATTACAGACGTAGCAAATTATGTTTTAGTGAGACGTAAGATTTAATAGACGGATGTCGGAATCATATATTCAATAGGGAAGATTATGCCGTCTCTGCCGTCACTGACCGCATTAAAAAATCTCTTCGGGCTAGGGAAAAAACGAAGGGTGGTACCTCCTCCACCGCCGCCCCTCCCCATTCCGAAGGGCTACAAAATCGTCGAGAGAAACTCTCTGTATGAACCCTTTGTTTACGCCGTCATCGTACAAGACCCATCAACAGGAGAGTTCAAATACGTTCTAGACGAGCTCCAGCTCGATCCCTTTGAGCGGGAGGTATACGACCGAATCTTAGAAATTCTACTATCCGAGATTCAGTCGCCAAGAGAGGAGATTACGGATCCTAGAGAGTTCTTCGACACCGAAGCAAAAAAAATAATCGAAAAATATCGTATTACTCTAGGCTGGCTACCTGACGTATCCTGGTCCAAGATTCTGTATCACGCAGAACGGGACATTGTAGGTTTCGGTCAGATCGATGCGTTGATGCGGGATCAAAGCATTGAGGATATCTCTTGCGACGGCGTGAACAAGTCAGTATACGTTTGGCATAGAAAGTATGAGAACCTCGAGACGAACCTTATCTTTCAGAAGGATGAGGACCTAGACAACCTCATAGTTAAGTTGGTTCACATGAGCGGGAAACATGTTAGCTCAGCCTTCCCGATAGCCGACGCCTCTCTGCCAGGCAAACATAGACTCGCTGTGTGCTACAGACGTGAGGTAACCCCCTTCGGTACAACCTTCACCATCAGGAAGTTTCGTGAGGACCCGTACTCCATCATCGATTTGATCAACCTCGGAACCCTATCTGAAGAAATAGCGGCATATTTCTGGTTATGCCTAGAAAACAGAGCTTCCATCATGGTGTTGGGCGGAACCGCGGCGGGCAAGACTACCGCTCTAAACGCGCTAGCTTGCCTCATTAAGCCTGGAAGTAAGATCGTTACGATTGAGGAGACCGCTGAACTTAACTTGCCCCTTGAAAACTGGGTTTCACTTATCTCAAGGCAAAGCTATGGTCTTGGAGAGAGCAGGAGCGGGGAAGTATCGCTCTTTGACTTAGTAAAAGCTTCAATGAGACATCGTCCAGACTACCTGGTTGTCGGCGAAGTTCGAGGTAACGAAGCCTATGTTCTGTTTCAAGCGTTAGCGACAGGCCATGGTGGCATGTGCACAATGCACGCAGAGCGTCTTGACTCAGCGGTTAAACGTTTAACTCAGAGGCCCATGGATATTGCGCCAGCGTATATGCCCCTCATGAACATCGTTGCGATCATTCAGAGGGTTCATCTGCCCAAAGCTGGCGAAATGAAAGCATATAGAAGGATAACCTCCGTGGAAGAGATCGCTGATTATGAAGATTACAAAAAGGTGTTTAGGTGGAGACCAACCGAAGACGACTTTAACTGCTCAATCGACAAGGGGCTTATGCTTCCCAATATATCCAAACGCTTAGGTGTCGACCAGCAAGATCTGATTGAGGAAATACAACGTCGAAAAGATGTATTAAGTTGGATGCGAAAGCATAACATACGAAGCTACCGAGATGTCGCAGCGATCATAACCGAATACTACTCTAGGCCGAAAGAATTTTATGAAAAGAAGGTGGAAGCGGTTGCCTCTGTTCAGTAGCCTCGAGGGCTGGTCCTATCGCCTCTTTGGACGCATCGCACCCAAATTCTTAAGAAACGTCTTCGAATTCAAGGACGAACTACAAAAAGCAGCAATCAAAATCTACCCCGAAACATACATTTCCCTAATGTTTTTTATGGCAATTCTAACCCTACCTGTCACCATTACAGCAGTTGTTCTTTTGTATTTCTTTAAGTGGATTCCTATCGTCGTGTTGGTTCCTACACCCATATTCGTAATGATAGCGTTTATGGTTGCGCCGATGATGATGGCTGGCGAGAGATCCGGCAACCTGGAGAGAGAGATGCCCTTTGCAGCAGCGTACGTGAGTGTCATGGCTACGGGTGGCATCTCACCTTACATGAGTATTAATAGGCTTTCTAACGTTGATCTAATGCCTGCGATGTGTAAGGAAGCCAAGGAGATAATTAAGGATGTGGAGGTTTTCGGAATGGACCCGTTATCTGCGTTAGGAAAAGCGGGGAAATTGAATCCTTTAGACACTTTCCGAGATTTTGTTTCGGGATACGCCTCAACCGTCATAACGGGAGGTGACGTTTCACATTTTCTTGAAGTTAAAACGCAGGATATCTTCAGAACGCGGTCCGCGAGGATTAAGGTTGCCGCCGAACGCCTTGGAATGCTCTTAGAATCCTTCATAATTATAATGGTTCTCATGTCTCTTTGTTTCTATATTTTGTTTAGTGTGGAGTCCATATACAGCGTTGGCATTTCACTTTATTCCGGCATGATCCTCTACACGTACGTTTTCACTCCACTTCTTTCGATCGTCTTTATCTACCTTGCTCATGGAATGCAGCCTAAGACTCCGATCACTGATTGGCGGCCCTACAAAGCCTACGGCGTCTGTTCACTAGTAGCTGTGTTGGTTTTTCTTGTACTCAACGGCTTCTTTGGAATGATTCAAGTGCCCTTCCTTGATGCTTTTAAAGGTATCGTTGACATGCCCACCGCCGTTTCCATCGCACTTGTTATCTCCACGGCTCCCCCCGCCTTCATTTGCGGCAGAATTTCAAGAAGAAGAACCAGTATTGAGCGGGGAATCGCTAGTTTTCTTCGAGATTTAACTGAAGTCAGAAAAACTGGTCTATCCCCAGAAAAATGCATTGAGAGTCTTTCAAAACGCGAATATGGCGAGTTCAGCAAGGAGTTAGAAAAGATAACATCTCAGATTTCTTGGGGCGTCCCGATAAGGCAGGTTTTCATGGACTTCGTCAAACGCACCAAGAGCTGGATATCTCAGATTGTGATATTCCTGCTGGTAGAAGCTATTGATGTGGGCGGTGGTACCATCGGAATGGTCGAATCGCTCGCAAGGTTCAACCAAATGACTCAAGAAGTGGAAAAAGAGAAGAAGATGAGCGTTCGACCGTATATTTTCGTCCCTTACTTTGCTGCGGTAATGCTGATGTCTACAACGATTTTGACGCTCGTTCTCCTTACTAAAACAGTAAGCATAGCAGGAATGAAAACCATCGATTTAAATTCCATCGCCATAATCTTTACGACTTCCGTGATCATTCACAGCTACATCATTGGGTTGGTGGCTGGCAAGATCAGCGAGGAGTCTATAGCCGCTGGATTTAAGCACTCAGCCATACTCGTCGTTATCACCTTGTTGGCGTCCATTTTCGTACCGAAGATGGTGACCCTATGAAAACGCTACGAATCAGCATTGTAGTAAGTAGTAAGATTTAATAGATTCTTCTCATATCTATTTATAATGAAAATGGTGGAAGCTTAAAATGAATTCGAAAAAAGCCCCGAAATTACTCCGTAATAAACGCGCAGTGAATGCTGTGATTTCAAGTGTTATTCTTACAGGTGCGGTTATCGCGATTAGTTTTGCTGTGCTTGTTTGGGCGCAATCTCACTCTTTAAGTTATAATGAGCAGTATGGCGAAGCTATTGACTCTGACATTGCCAGGCTTAAGGAGAGGCTGGCGTTTGAATATGTCTTTTATAACAGAGGCGAAAGTAATCTGACGGCTTATATTATGAACTGTGGAACCATAGACGACGTTACTGTGCAGACAGTTTATGTTAGCAATGCCACATGGCGACGCAGCTTTTCTAGTATTAGTTTAAAATTTTTGAATGGTACTCTCGCGCAGAGCTTAAGTAGGGGAAAGGAAGGCTATTTTATTCTTTCTCTGCCTACTCCTCTTACAAGCAATGCAATTTATCATGTTAAAATAATTACTGGAAGGGGGTCTACATTTGAAACCACATTTATTGCTTAAGAAAAAACTTAAAAAGTTGGTTAATGATCCGAGAGGGTTCTCTGCTATTGTTGGAACAATATTTATGGTTATCGTAGTTATATTATTGACTACAAACGTTTTTCTGTGGACGCTTTCGCAAAACACATTGTACAATGAAGCAGTTAAAGAAAAGAATCAGCTTGAAGTAGACCGCTTAAACGAGAGAATAAAAGCCTTTGACGCTACCTACACTGCAGCTAGCGACAAAGTTTCAGTCTCAGCTCAACTTCAAAACCAGGGACCCTTATCTGTCCAAATTACAAACCTGTGGGTCAGGAATATCGATAAGAATCTTTATAACTTTAGTGGGACATTGAATGTCAATTTGCAACCTGGTGGAAACTCAACCCTCACAATTGACGTAACTGTTATAGGTTCAGCTCCTGGGGATCGTTTCAGTTCATGGCTCATAACGGGACGAGGGAATGTTGTGCCGCTTCAAGAAAGAGAACAAGAAGAAATTATAGTAGCGCAAGTTGCTTATGGCATAGGCGCAGTCTCGATGAACTTTACTGATTTCAAATATTACAACGTTACCAAAAAAGGGTCATCATGGGTTTTAAACAATTATCCAAATGGTATTGATGGTTACACTGTCATTCAACCATCAGGAAAGGATGTAGGTATAGCTTTTCAAGTTTACTTTACTAACTTTGACATCGAGAAAAGAGAGATTAAACTTTCCTCAACCTCAGTATTATGGACGCTTTTCCCCGTCCTCCCAACACAACCTCGTGGTGCAATGTGGTACATTGTCAACGTTAACGGAGATGGAACTATTGCCAGTACTTTCACCACAGTAACCCTACAATACGCAGTGCCGACACCAGTGTTTTTCGCTTCATCTAATGATGTAAAGGTAGGCGGTTTTTCTCCTTCGCTATCAAGTTATACTGGGACTGCGCCAGTCAATCTCGCGTTAGTTGGGACAATAGGAGGGAGTCCTTTCGGACAGAATATACCTTTCGTTTCCATCTATGTCAAATAGTAATTTTATACTAGTTTTCTGATGGTCATCGTTGACATAATCTGTTCAAGTTCTCTATAGACCATAGATCATTGGAGTCATCGATGCTCGAGGCATAAAGTGGTCGCAATATCCTAAACCGTGAACGATTGCATCAAGGGTAGCGTTCCTTCTTCTGCCATACCCCTCTATATCCTATACAAAATTTGACTAAACACACAAAGCGTGCACAAACGTTGATCATCCTCAAAACGCAGTAGAGGGGTGTGTAGAGCAAAAGATGTCTATGGTTGTATCGATCATACGAAAACTTCAAGGCAACAGCTTGATTGATCACCCCGACGAGGAGCGCGTAGGGCACAAATATCAGGAGGTTTAGCAAAAAGCAGGTTCTATCCGGGGCGAACCAAAAAAGGAAGGGAACACTCAACACAGCCACGATCTCTATGGCGGCTCCCACATATCCCAAGAACAGGTAGTACCAAAGAAGAGGGGCTATCCATCGCCGGCTATGAAGTAAACCTCGGTGCACCTCAAGGATGTTATGAAGCCAGCCGATAAACCACCTGATTCTTTGAGCCCAGAAATCCTTAAGGCACGTTGGGGCAAGGGTTGAGCTCCGGGCTTTGTCTAAATAGCCCACTGGAAGTTTCTCCTTTAGCATTTCAAGGGTGATCTCAAGGTCCTCTGTGACTGTTTGTGTCTTTTTCTCACTAAGAATTTTTCTTAACATGCTGGCATCGTATACACCCATGGGGCCGGGAACTACAAGAACGGCGTCTCCCAAAGCTTGGGCGCAACGGAATATTCCTAAGCCTTGGCTGTATTCCAGCTGTTGAAGAATCACGTAGGGGCTGGACTCCTTCTTTCCGTCAGAGGGATGTATGTAACCAGTTACAGCCACTCTCCCATCCGAGTCCATATAGTTAATCAACTCAGTCAAGGCGGCTGGTTCCCACCACGAGTCAGCGTCCACCACGGCTATGACCGAACCCATCGCCTTGTTGACGCCCGTTCGAACCGCCTCAGCTTTACCCATATTTATACCATGCCTCACCACTTTGCCATACGCATGTGGCCAAAGCTCCCGGTTCATCTCGATCGTTGCCCATGCAACCTCGTAGGTATGGTCCTCGCTTCCATCGTCTACCACGATAATTTCGCAGGTGCCAAGGTAGTGCGCTGCACACCTAAAGAGGCTAGCTATGCACCGTGATATCTGTTTTTCCTCGTTGTAGGCTGGGATGACGAAGGAAACCATGGGGTAGTGTGCTCTTTTCTTGGGAAACTCCCTTCGTTTCCAAAGCCAAGCCGCGACTACGAAAGCTCCTCCTACCCCTATGGCGAGAAGGGTGTACCAAGCATATAGAAACCCTACGACCGCGTACCATAACGGATGGACAGGTTGAGGAGTCGGCGTATAACTGAAGCCATAGCTGATCACGTAATCCACGAGAAGAGGAAAAAACCGCCAAGAAAGGTACGCCAAAATGAAGGGCGCTCCAAAAAGTAGGTATGGCAACTGCTGCACGACCTTAGACATTTTGTTCCTCTGCAACAAATTTGGTTTTCTCAATTTTGCGGTTTCAATCCCTCCTTTGTAATTGTCAATACAAGTCCCAACCAAAACGATTACAAATATTAAAACCATGGGACCGCCAAAAATTCATGAAAATGATGAAATTTAGTCTGTGGTTAAGGTGGAAAAAATGCATAGGTTCCTTTAAAAAGTTAGGCATTGACAATTTCCTTCTATTAAATCCTCCAATTAGATAGTTGAATATAACTTATCTTTTAAAGTGATACTCCAAAAAAACCAGTATTATTAGGAGGAATATATATCGCAGGTTTTACGTAACCTTTATTGCTTGATTGACATTTTATGTTAAGGACAACTTCTCCTATGGAATCCCTAATGAACAAGAAAATGATCGTCGTTATTGTTGTGCTTCTCTCTTTTGTAGCTGGATATTCCTTTTGCTTATTTTATACTCTGCGTGGCTATCAAATACAGTGGGGATATCTCACCTTCACTTTTGATGACAACCGAATGGGGCAGTATAAGTATGCTAAGGCGATCCTAGACGAGGTCGGCTTCAAAGCTACATTTTATGTGATAAGAGACAACCTTGACGCTGATCCAAGCTTCTTCGGCGTAGCCGAGGTTAAAGCATTGTATGATGCTGGACATGAGATAGGGGACCACAGTAAGACCCACCGTGACCTAACCAGCCTATCCGAGAAAGAGATCATCTGGGAAATCGACGCCGAACATCTCAGGGCTTTAGGAATTCACCCCCGCAGTCACGCCTATCCCTACGGATCCTACAACAGCACCGTTATACGTTTGGTCAGCCAACACTACGATTACGCCAGAACCGCCGATGTCGGAACTAGAATGAGCCTCGAATCCACGCCGATAAACGCGTACGGCCTAAATGCGCGGGTTGTCGAAAGAGGCACACCAGTTGCAACCGTCAAAAGCTGGATAGATGAAGCAATCACAGCGGATAAATGGCTCATCCTCGTATTCCACAACATTGTAGAATCACCTTCTGCGTTCACGGAATGCTCCGTCTCTGACTTCCAAGAAATCGTAACCTACGCCAAGACTAAAAGAATTATAGTGAAAACTTTGACAGAAATCGCCGATCTAATAACATTTCACTTGAAAAGCACAAGTAACTATCATTTCGACTTTAGCATAATTGCAAGGTCTTATGAAAGCGAAGATGCAAAGAGACTAACCAATGAGCACAACAGAATTTTAGAATTATAATCCATGAGCAAGCTTTTAGATCATATAGCTGGATCAACATGAACAATGCCTATATTTTTGAAACACTTTCTATGCGGCTCGTTTAGGTGCGCGTATCCATAGGATACCCCATATCATAATTAAAATTATTATAATCCAGAAGAGAGTCATGAGCAGTTGGGTAGCGGTCAATGTAGTCTCTTCAAACAATTTATATCCATGAAAGAATTGAAGTTGCGTTTCTTAAAAGCAAAGTTTCGATGTAGGAAATACTTCTAGCTGAAGAATATGATGGTTGACAGAACGAATTATATATTAAGACATCATACATGACCTCTCTTAAAAACTGCTGAAGAGAGAGCAGAGAAGGTATATATAATAAGGGGGCAATCCAGAAGAAAGAGCCCGAGGAATCTTGATGGAGATAGGTTTCTTTGCAGTTTTCCCGTTTCAGTCTAAACGCACATACTAATTCAGCGCAGTTATTGCCAGCTACCTTGTCCTAAGGCTGAACGGAGAATAATCCACACGACGTCTCCAAAGGCCAGGGCAACGATCAAGCCTGCTGTAACAAAAACAAGTAGGGGTAGACCGGGGGTTACCCAAACCTCGTTTGGAATTTTTCCTTGGCGTGCAGCGTTCAAAATCCTTTCAACAATTTCCACGCTCTCTTCATCTTGGGGCATTACGAGCAGTTTTCTCTCGCTTTCCCCTACGTCAACCACATGAATGTCTTCCAGCGAATACAAGTGCTTCCCTTTCTCCAGCTCTGCTGTCTCAACTTTATAACCGCAAAGAAACGTCAGAAGTTTTCGCCATTTCGACTCCTTTTCAAATCCTTCGAAAAGTCTCATTCTAGTTCTGCGTTTCCAAAGAAAATTGCGTAGTATAGCATAGAACACGCTTAATGAAGCTAAAAGAACCGCATTGCAGAACGTGGCGATCGGGAAAAGGAGAAAAGAGAGGGGAGAAATGAAGCCAGACAAAGGTTGAAGAAGGTGGGCAGGATACGTGGGTATGGCGAGGGCCAAGCAAATTAGCGCCTTGGCGTCAGCACCGCCAAAGGCTCCGGCATAAAAAATAGCTATGGAGAAAGCAGACGTTACTACAAAAGAAAGCGCATAAACGTATAATAGATGCGGGGCAAACATGAGAAGTTGTAGGGACGTTAGGGCGAGGGCCAAAGGTGCAAAAATCGCCCAAACCGTGTTGCTTACTTCTCGCTTCTTAAAATCGCTCCAAGAGGCATAGGTCAAAAAAGCCAAGCAAAGAAATACTCGAACACCCTCGAATACCTCATTCACTCAAATCACACCAAAGGTCATCACAAGGACAAGTGTCGTATAAAAAAGGAAACTTTTAAAACAATCGATACTTCACGTGCAATTACCGCATCAGAAACTCGCCGACAACAGCAATAGTATAGTCCACGGAATTCAGTGAAACACTACGGCGCTTTGGCAGTGAATTCAAAGAACGGTCCAGCTTCAGTAACGACTTTGAAGTAGTATGTTGTTCCAGATGTCCATGCGCCGCCAGTGGTTCCTCCTGCACCCCAGAGAACAGTGATTTTGAGACTGGACAATGAACTAACCACGCCCGTAGTAGGATCCATCGTATAGTCGGTAGTAGCTGTTAGCTTGTTAAGATTTGATAACGATGAGCTTGACCAGTATACTGCCACAATCTTTCCGTCAGCGGTTCCCGTGTTTCTTATGGTAATGTCGGTTCTGTTTTTCGCTCCACTCGTTGATTCATAGAATCTTACGTTTTCCACCGTAAGGACTGCTCCCGCTTGTTGTGTCTGCGTTGTCGTGAAGGTTATGACCCAGGCGTATGTGATCATTATTGCCCCGACAGCGATGACGATCAATAAGAGAGTTGCGAGAATCGGCGATATTCCCTTCCTTGAACTTAACATTTTAATCAAGTTCGGCTTCACCTCTTGCATAAAGATTTCTAGAGAAATCATATTTAACGTCTATGAATTCGGAGTAAATATTGAACGTACAATATGAATTCAGAATCGGACTTTGAAATACTGTCTCCTAGCACGGAGAACACATTACTCCTTTGACCCACTCAAAGTTTATGCGCAACCGCATGTTCAACCAACGATCTCGAAGACGAGGGGCGGGGTTAACGTTTTTGCCTCTAATCGAACACCCAGCAAAGTCTCTAAGAAGCCACAGAAAACCTCGTGGTTACTGATAAACGGGGTCTTAATTATGAAGAATTTGTCTCTGAGATAAAAATCGCCGAACCCTTGCACTCGTAGTCGCTTAAACACTTCAGGCCATTCCTCTCGGTTAGTGGTTCGTAAGTTAAGGGTAGCCTCCATGGAAACCTTGGCAGCTTCCCCAATTTTTCGACCGACTTCCCTCCATTTTTCTTCAGGAATGCTTTGGAGTAGTATGTTGATGAATTCGACGTTGATGAAGGCGACGCGACTGATGCCGCAGTAGTATTCTCCGGGGAATTTCCAATCGTAGATCGTCATGCTGCGGTATATGTCTAGCATCTTTGATATGAGGGGTTTGATGCCGGGTTCCCTCCCCTCCTCGATGAGCGAATCGATGTATTTACGTTCGTCCTCCTCTAAGATAATGGTCGTCCTTTTAGCAGAATGCTCCTTGGACACGTGCTATTCCTCTCCAGTCACACATCATTTCATATTAAATATATCTTTTTGCATATTTTATATACTTCACGTCGTCGCCACTGATATCCCTTTCTGTGCCTTTCGCCTATTCTCTCTAACTCTACCGCAGTTTCCTCTTTTCCTCACTTGCTATCATGTGAGCTCTTCGAATGGGCTCAGGAATTCTGCTAGCTTTTGCACAATGCATTGTAATGCGTATGGCTCTTTCTAACGAAACTCGATGGCCAACGCTAACATACACTGGCTTTTTTTCAGGTCTTGTCACTACAACGGCGCCGATAACTTCCCCGCCATCAGTGATCGGTGCCCAGTTTCGATCATCGAATGGTTCAACCTTGCCGCAGAGGAGGGTTTTCGCAACTCCGACCGTCGGTTGGTCAATCATCAAGCCTAGGTGACTGGCAAACCCCAATCGATACGGATGCGCGACTCCTTGACCGTCGACGAGGAAAACATCGGGTTGAACTTGCAGTTTTCGTATAGCTGAAAGGGCGGGCGGAATTTCTCTGAAAGATAGCAGAGTTGGAATGTAGGGGAACCGTGTTTTGAGGCTAGCTACTTGCGCCTCTACAAGCGATAGGGAAGCAAAGTCGAGAACCGCCACGACGCCGATGGAGACTCCCCTAGCATACGCAACGTCTACCCCACCAACGTAATGGATGAACTCGGGAAGCTGGTCCTCACGTATCACCTTTTTAGACAGTTGCAGTTGCGTTGCGTGCGCTCTTTCCACAGAAAACCTTGAGCTAAGCTTAATCGGCAATTTGAGAATCTCCAGACATGAATCTATATTGTTTCGTTGTTTTTGACATCTAGCAGTTCCTTTCTCATCATTTCTCTTAAGGCTTTGCTCAGGCTTTTCACTTGGTCTTCCTCTCGCTCCATTGGTGATGCGTAGAGGCTGATAACCTCGCTTGGAAAGCGCTCTTTCAAAAACTCTATTAAAACAGTTTCTGTTACGGTTACACTCATGTGTTTTCTAACTGCGTTCTCGCTTACACCAGCGAGCCTGAACATCCGCGCGTAATAAAACACCAACCATAAAATGGGTCCGAAACAATAATCCGCTTTATTACACGTTAATGAAGTGACGAATGAAATTTGAACAATATGGCAGATCCGACAGTTATGAGTATGAGATCGTTCCTTGACGGCTTGATAAAGCGAGCTGACAATGGTACAGTTCTGGTTCTGGCAAGACTTAATAACGCAAAGAGGATAATCAATTTTTGGAGCGTATCGTATTTCAATGAAGTCAAGGTACTCAATTCTTGATGCAATTGGCAACACTCCATTGGTACGTCTTAATAAAATTACAAGAGGCTTGCAGTCTGAGATTTTCGTGAAACTAGAATACTACAATCCTACAGGCAGTTATAAAGATCGCATGGCCCTGACCATGATAGATGAGGCGGAAAAAGAAGGAAAGCTCAAACATGGCTACACGGTTGTTGAATGCACAGGGGGGAGTACAGGTTCTTCTTTAGCCTTCGTATGTGCGGTCAAAGGATACAAAATGAAGATAGTGAGCTCGGATGCGTTTTCTGAAGAGAAGATTAGAACCATGAAGGTATTCGGAGCCGATGTTATCATCGTGCCTAGCAAGGAACATAAGGTTACACCAGATTTGATTCCAAGAATGATGGACAAAGCTAAGCAGCTGGCTTCCAGGCCAAAAACGTACTGGACTAATCAGTTCTACAATCGTCATCAACTGAAAGGTCATAACAAGATGGGTGAAGAAATCTTAGCTCAGACTAATGGCCTACTTGATGCTTTCGTTGCAAGTGTGGGGACCGCCGGATGTGCCATGGGCGTTGCTGAAGTGCTGAAAGCTAAAGATCCCAATATTAAGGTTGTAGTGGTAGAGCCAGCTGAGTCCCCAGTGATATTAAAGGGCGTGGCAGGGGAGCATCACATCGAAGGTATAGGCATAGGGATGATACCGCCACTGCTTAGAAAAGACTTGTATGATGAAGTTATTGCGGTCAAAGAAGAAGATGCGAAGCAGATGGCACGTAGACTTGCTCGTGAAGAAGGTATATTCTCTGGGACCTCCACTGGAGCAAACGTGGTGGTATCCATAGAGCTTGCCAAGAGAGTCAAGAGAGGAAGCAAGATCGTAACAGTTGCTGTTGATACTGGTTTGAAATATCTTTGGACTGAGCCTTACCTTGAACTGGTTCTTTAATTAATGAGAGAAAATGTACTACAGCCATCAATCAGATCATCATCACCCCGCTTAAAGTAACTAATCAAAAAAGAAGAGTTTAAATTCATGCCCAGAGAGTCCTAATTGGCAATTTCCGCCCGAACCCCGATGAAGACTGGCCCAGCTGTTTCAATCCTCCGTTTCATGCTGGTCACGTATCGCCGAGCCACCTCACTTATCTTGATGTTGACATCGCTGGGATGCTTCGCCATCCTCACTCGAACGTTTACCATCCTTCGCCCCGATTTCACGGCTTCTTCGATTTTTGCGGCAGCAAGAGACGCCACTGCATCGAGGTAGCTAAAGCCAGCTGGAATGCCCTTCTCCCGAGCCTCCCTCACGATATCCACGTGTTCCATTCCCTTTTCAGGAACGCCTAAAATGTTTCCATCGTAAACATAAATACGATTGCAAGCGGCGGGTCCTAACAGTTTCGTGCCTACATCCGTCTCATAAACGTACACTTTCACATTCTTTCCCAGAACTTTCCCCTCGTATGCCAGAAATTCACAGGGGGCTAATGCGTCGGCGTGCTTAAGCGCAGTGGATTTAATTTCCTCCAGTATCCTTGCGCCTAGTTCGGTTTGCGGTTGCACTTCGACCTGAACCATCTTCGCAATTTCCGCGTCAAAGAGCTTCCATTCAACATAAAATTGAGGGTACGCAAGCCTTCGAACGTCGTTTTCACCGTATAACGCTAGGGCTACTCTTTCCACTCCTATTCCTACGTTAAGAACTGGATATTCAAGATCATATCTTGCGAGGGCAATGGGATTATACAGCCCATAATTAACGATTTCAAGCCATTCATTCATACCAGCGTGGAAAATGTAGCCCTCATACTCTGTTCCAAGCGTGTAGTATTTGGAGGTTACTTTCTTTTGAAGAAAACGGAAACTCTCGAAACCCAAGGGCTTTAACAAGACTTTCGTGATCTCTTCACCGTCCCTCACATCCAGCTCTTCATCCATCACCACACAACTTGCAGCGTAGTGCGTGCGAAGATGGGTGGGGTCCTCCCTCTGCTCCCGTCGGAAACGAATATCCACGGAAAACAGCTTTATGGGTAACTCCATCTTATGTTGCAACACCTGCAGTGTGAGGAACCAAGCGCTAGTCATGTGGGACCGAAGCGTAAGGGTAGAGGGTTCCGGCTTCAAGGCGGCAAACTCTGGAAACACCTCGGACAGAATGAGCATCGCCGTGCTGTCAGGTATGTTCAGAGCATCGGAGATTTTCTCCACCAAATCGTCGGAAGCTATTTCCCCCCTCTTATAGTTCCGTAGCACTCTCTGCAAGGCTGTGATCTTCTCTTGGGTTAGTTCAACCCCGCGGCGCTCAATCTTTTCGCACTTCGCCTTGCTTAAGCCGATGTCGGGTCGAGGCAACGTTGCCAAGTAATAGCATCGGTCCAGAATAACTGGAGCCTCAGGCCCATAATGTTTGTACACTTCGGTTTCATCCACGATAACAGGGTTTAAAACCTCCATGAAACCTAGGTCAAGAAAGGACTGACGCATCTTTTGAAGAAGGTCGAAAAGGGGGTGAGACACGCCACGTTTGCCGAAAACGAGTTCAAGTCTTCTTCTCGGCTTGGGTATAAGATTCGCGCTTTCTCGCCAAACAGGCTCGAAGCCCTCCCTCTCAACCCTCTTCAAAATCTCCTCAGGCTTTAACTTTCCCACTTTTTCTTTTCCTCCCAACGATTTTCTCCAGTTCTTGGATGGAGCGTTCTAGGGAGCTTCTTCGAGCCTCGATGGTGATGTCTCCCCTCGTGGTCTCGATAACACGTCTTGCCACGTCACACTTTCTTCTTAGCCCAGGGACGAGAAGGTAGGCGTCGTCCATAGCCATCAGCTCCACATAGATGTGTTCCATCATCTGCAGACAGTCTTCCGCCGTTTTCACATCCCCCTTTCGAAGCAAGTCGAGGGCTCTACGCCTAAGCTCACCGATGACATCCGCCAGTCCAAGAACGTAAGAAATCGCAGGAACCTCAAGTTCTTCAGGGTCAAAGAATCGATTTTCCTCCACCAACCTAAGGAGGGTGTGTGCCTCGGCGTATTCTTGGAACGCTACATCCACTAGGCCGGCATAAACCAAATCTGGATGAGTTCTCGCAACCTCACGAAGCTTGGCGAAAAGTTCACCTGCCTCCTTAAGCAACTTTTTCGCGTCACTAAGCCTGTCTTGATGGGTAAAGAGGATCGCTTGCTTCGATAAGCGGGTTGCTCTACGCATGTTCTTTTGGATGTCCTCTCGAACCTCCTCCTTCTTCCTCAGTTCTTCCTGGATCTTTTCAAGAATGGGTTTAAGGGACACATCGCTCACGACCAAGAGGCGTTTCGAAAATGATGCCTCAAGCGAGCTTAATAGACTTTTCTAAGCGACTCAACAAGACTACGCGACTTTCCGGAGCTTCATCGAGAACGTTGTAGCCCATTTCCTTGGCTAGTTGAGTCGCAAACTCTCGAATTTCTCGGTGGGTGGGCATGTTTTCGAACCCTAAACGCAGTCGCGAAAAACCCACGTGCATGTAGGCTTTAGGCTCCACATACGTTGGGCTAGCCTTTTCGAGCAGCCGAGCATATAACTCGGGGTGGTTTAGGTTTAAGTTTCTTACCAACGTTAGCCGAATCACAGTGGGACAATGAAAACTGGGCATTAAAGAGAGAGTTTTGTTGAGTTTTTCCCAAGCCGCTGGTATTTGTGGGCGACAGGTTTCTAAGAATGTTTTCTTGTCGAATGCACAAAGTGAGACATAAAGTTGGGTAGGCTCCTCACCTAATTGGGATAAGGCTTCTGGAACGGTTCCGTTCGAAACCAAAAATGTGGTGAAACCTCGCTTGTGAAAGCTTTCAATCAAGCCGCCCAAAGGAGCGTATAGGGTGGGTTCGCCTGTAAGGCTGATGGCCGCGTGTTTGGGCGTTAGGGCTTCCTTATATTTTTCTTGATTAGCTTTGGGATTACCCTTGTATCCACTTAAAATCTTGAGCTGTGCCTCGATGCATCCCTCCACGATCTCTTCTGGGTCGTCCCATTTAGGCAGTTCCGTTTCTTCCCACTTTAACCCAAGATCCCCGCTTTGAACCCGCCAACAGAAGCAACAGCGCATCGTGCAGTAAAGAGCTGTGGGCGTCATTTGGGTGCATCTATGGCTTCTTATTCCGTAAAACTTCTCTTTGTAGCATGCTCGACCATGGATGAGGGTTTCGTACATCCACCTGCAACGCTTAACGGCGGAGTGCCTCCCCACTACGTGATATTTTTGTGCCTTCAACAGCCGAAGGAGCTCGTTGGAGACCAAGTTGAACCACCAGCCCATCTAAGATATGGGGTCGATTTATGGTTAATAAGGTGGCTGTCCCTTTCCTGCGCGGGATCATCATCACCGTGTCAGCTTGTCCGAGTTGGTTCATCCAGCCAGCCACTATGTTAGAACGCCACGAGAAAAACCTTTTGTGAAAGACTTTTATTGCACTTAAGCCTCACGTTCTAAATCTATAGAGCGGAGGAACGGCGAAAAGCATGAACTGAGATTCTGGCCTTCAGTACCGTTATTGGAGGTTAGTGATTGAAAGAGAATGAAAAACGGTCATCTGAAACGGTGGCAACCCGAATTAAAGGAGTGGTCCTCAAGACGGATACCGCGAGGAGAATTACACAGCTTTGTTTCTTTTTGTTGTTTAACGCGGTTGTTTTTGGTTTGGGACCGTGGCCGATCCTTCTTCCAGTCCTCGGAACTCTGGGAACGCCTCAAAAAACTGTGGGCGAAGCCTTCGGAGCACTGCAGCTGATGCTTTATGAATTAGTTTTTCCGTGGCTTGCCCTAGCCTCAATTTTTTTGACCGCGGTCTTCTTAGGCAGGGCCCTTTGTGGCTGGGTCTGCCCTTTCGGCTTTATTCAAGATTTGTTAGAACCCATTAAGAGAAAGCATGTGCAGGTTTCTTTAAGAACCCATGCGGAGATGATCAACCTCAAGTATGGAGTTTTGGCGGTTGTCTTGTTTATCAGTGGAAGCCTAGCTGCTTCCTTGGCTATGGGCACGGGACGTAGCTACAAGGAAGCCCTAGGCGTTTTTGGTCCAGCACCGTTTAACGCGTTAAGCCCCGCCGACACGCTTTTCGCCGTCCTACCTAGAATCGTGTTTGATGTTCGTTA
>Ga0315314_1001062_pt1 | contig 26013 bp, 27 predicted proteins | sample TDP9_MG_FD_203631 | JGI IMG/M metagenome (GOLD analysis project Ga0315314, IMG submission 203631) | Freshwater sediment microbial communities from Lake Towuti, South Sulawesi, Indonesia - TDP9 | ecosystem: Environmental > Aquatic > Freshwater > Lake > Sediment | place: Indonesia: South Sulawesi... | reverse complement strand
ATCATCTATTCGTTCAGTGAGAGGGTATTGCCAGAAGAAAGTGGGCATTTGCAACTGGCTGTCACCTCGATCAACCCCGGGAGGATCGGCCAGGAATATTTTATGACCAAAGGGCATTACCACCGGCGCCCGGATACCTCCGAGGTTTACCTGGGGTTGGAAGGGGAAGGATGGCTCTTGATGCAAACCGAGAAGGGCGATTTTGCCTCTCTCGTCATAAAGCCGGGAGTGTTAGCCTACATTCCTCCCTACTGGGGGCACCGTATGGTCAATACTGGATCCAATCCCTTCGTTTTTTTTGCGGTCTATCCCGGAGACGCCGGCCATAATTATGGAGACATTGAAAGGACAGGGTTTGTCAGGATTCTTGTAGAACAAGAGGGAAAGCCTTCTCTCCTCAATAACCCAAAATGGAAAAAATGAATAAGATTTTATGCTTATCATAAAGCCCACTTTTCCAAACCGAGGGATTCCTATTTAATCTTTTCAGCCAGAATCGATTCTTACAGAGAAAGTGTCGCAGGTTCGAAAAAAGACTTGACATTTTTGGAAATTTTTTCTATAAAATCCGACAAATAAGGAAATTTTTTCTATTTTTGATGAGAGAAAAAAATTTTATGAAAAATGTATCCTCCTCAAAAGACCATATTTTTGTCAGAAGTCATGAACCCTCTACGCTTCTGAAGATTAAAGGAGCCTATGCCATCTTTCGCAAGGCGGAGCGGCGGATCGCTGATTTCATCCTCAAAAACCCGGAAGAGGTCATCAACCTCTCCATCACCGAACTGGCGGAGAAAAGTGAAGCGAGTGAATCGAGTGTGGTGCGTTTCTGCCAATCCTTGGGATACAGAGGATACTACGAATTGAAGATTTCCACCGCTCGGGAACTCGTCGTCCCTCCCCAACATATCTATGAGGAAATTAACCTTAGTGATACGGTCGCTTCGATCAAGGAAAAGGTCTTCCAGGCAAACATTCTGGCGCTCCAGGACACGATTAAGATGCTGGACAACCGGGAGTTGAAGAAGGCCGTAGAGGTGATTTCGAAGGCTGGGTTGGTTGTTTTCTATGGAATGGCCACTTCCGCGGCCGTGGCCCTCGATTCGGCCCACAAATTTCTCAGGATTAACCTCAATTCGGTCTCTTACTCCGACTCTCACATGCAGGCGATTTCAGCCGCCTTGCTCAAAAAGGGAGACGTGGCCATCGGAATTTCTCATTCTGGCAGTAGCAAAGAGGTGGTGGAGGCCCTGCGGATTGCCAGGCAGTCTGGCGCAACTACCATCTGCATTACCCATCATATCAAGAGCCCCATCACGAAGGTTGCCGATATTAAATTTTACACTGCCGCCAGGGAGTCCACCCTGCGCACAGATGCCATGACCTCCCGCATTGCTCAACTCTCCATTCTCGATGTTCTTTACGTGAGTGTAGCCCTCAGACGATATGGAGAGTCGCTGCGGAGCATTGAACAAACAAACGGGGCGTTAGCAGATAAAAAGTTTTAAAGATGAGGAAAGGGGGAGGAAAATGCCCAAGAAAAGGAAATTGGGGGTTCTGACCTTCTCGGATGGTAGAAAGGCAGTCCATGAGGAATTACTTGAAGTTAATAAGAAATTCCTCAACCAACTTATTAAGTCTTTGGAAGCCACAGGAGAAGTGGATCTGGTGCCGGGCCAGAAGATCATCTACCGGGCCGAAGAGGCCAAAGAGGAGGCGGAGCGGTTGAAAGCCGCGCAGGTGGATGGGACGATTCTCAATTTTTCCATCTGGTCTTTTCCTCACCTTCCGGTGATTGCGGCAGAGAATGGGCGGGGCCCTTTCCTTCTACTTTCAAATCTCAACCCTAATTATCCCGGTTTGATCGCCATGCTGGCCGCGGCAGGTTGCCTCGATCAACTCGGAATCCGCCATAGCCGTCTCTGGGGAGATGTACAGGATAGAACGGTGATCGATCGAATTCTTAAATTTGTTCGGGCGGGTTCTGTCGTAAATCGCCTTAAGGGGGAAACCTGTGGCCTCTTCGGAGGTCGGAGCATGGGGATGTACATCGGCGCGGTGGATACTCGCCAATGGCAGACTGAATTTGGAGTTGACCTGGAGCACGTGGACCAGTATGAAATTGTCATCCGGTCTGAAAAAATTCCAGAGAAAAGAGTGGAGAATGCCTTCCAATGGCTGGCCAGCCATGTGGGCAGGATCGCCTATGATGGAAAGGGATTGACCCCCGAGAAATTGAAAACTCAAATTCGGGCCTACTTCGCCACAAAAGATATTATTCAGGAGAAGAATTTTCAGTTTGTGGGAATTAAATGCCAGCCCGAGTTGAGTGACCATTTTGTAACGCAATGCTTGAGCCAGGCCTTTCTCAATGACCCGTATGACATGGAGGAGTCAAAGGAGACGATCCCCTGTGGCTGCGAAGCGGATCTGGACGGCTCGTTGACGATGGAGATCTTGAAGCACCTCACAGATTCGCCGGTTCTCTTCTTCGATTTGAGGCACTATGATGCGGCAAGTGACATGTTTGTCTTTTCCAACTGTGGGTCCCAATCCACCTATTTTGCTGGCCGCTCTTCAGACCCGAAGGTAAACTTGAAACAGGTGACCTTTTATCCCCAGACTCCTTTCTACTATAAAGCCGGGGGAGCTGCGGTGCAGTACATGTGCGCTGAGGGAGAGATTACCATTGCCCGGCTGGCCAGAAAGAACGGAAAATATTGGTTGGGGATTATTCCTGGAAAGTTTATTAAGGTTTCCGAGGAGAAAATGAAAGAAACTTCTCCGGAATGGCCCCAGGGGTTTACGAGGCTGTCCGTCAATGCTGCCCGATTAATCTCGGGTCTGGGGGGGAACCATGTGCATGCGGTCTACGGGAATGTGATGGAAGAGCTGGAGGAGTATGGCCATATGATGGGAATGGAGGTAAAGTTTTTTTCGTAAAATATGGATGAGATCAAAGGGAGGATGGATCTATGAGGCTCAAGGATAAAGTTGCGGTCATTACCGGCGCCGGTGCCGGAATTGGCCAGGCTACAGCCCTGCTCTTTGCCAAAGAAGGAGCCAAGGTCGTTTTGGCAGACCTCGATCCCAAGGCAGGAAAAGAAGCATTGGACCAGATTAAAAAGGATGGGGGCCAGGGGATCTTCCTCCAGGTCGATGTGGCCAAAGGAAATGACGTCAGAAAAATGGTGCAGGAGACCATAAAAAATTATGGGAAAATAGACATCCTGGTCAACAATGCGGGAATCTACACAAAGGGTGACGTAGTTAGCACCTCAGAGGAAGATTGGGATCGAATCCTTAACGTGAATTTAAGAGGAGTCTATCTATGTTGCAAGTATGCTATCCCGGAGATGATCAAGAAAGGCGGAGGAGCCATTGTCAACATCGCCTCGGAAGCGGGTTTGGTAGGAATTAAGAACCAGGTAGCCTATAATGTATCTAAAGCGGCTCTTATCATGCTAACCAAATCCATGGCTGTTGACTTTGCGCCGCAAAATATCCGGGTGAACAATGTCTGTCCCGGAACGACCGAGACCCCTCTGGTCAGGGCTGCAATTGAGAAAGAGAAAGACCCCAAGAAGGCCCGCAGAGCACTGGAGGAGTGCCGGCCAGCAAATCGACTGGGAAAGCCGGAGGAAATTGCTTCGGCGATTCTTGCCATGGCCTCTGATGAGCTGGGTTATGCCACAGGATCATCCTTGGTAATCGATGGCGGATATACCGCCCAGTAGGATGTTGGATTTTTTCAGGATGGGTTGATGGAGGAAGGCGCAATGGAAAGGGTGCGCATCTGTGTTGTGGGAACAGGAAGGGCAGGAACGCTACACGCCCGTAATTTTCTGAATCAAATTCCCCGGGCAGAGTTGGTCGCCCTGGTGGACTCTGTTCCTTCCCAACTCCATAAGGCCATGAAGGAGTTAAAGGGAGAAGTGCAGGGGTTCGGCAGTTTGACAGAAGCGCTGGGAAGCGTTGCTTTCGATGCGGTGCTCATCGCCACTTCCACAATCACCCATGCCGATCTCGTGGAAGAGGCGGCCAGGCAAAAAAAGCATATCTTCTGCGAGAAGCCCCTGGCCGTTACATTGGAGGAATGCCGCAGGATCATCGGAGCGGTCGAATCTGCAGGAATAAAATTTCAGATTGGCTTTATGAGAAGATACGACTCCGCCTTTCAGGAAGCAAAACGCAGAATTGAGGAAGGCCTGCTGGGAGAGATCATCCTGATCAAATCGACCGGCCGGGGTCCTGGACTGCCTCCGGAGTGGGCCTGGGACATTCGGAAAAGCAACGGGATGTTGGCAGAGGTCAACAGTCATGACTTCGACTCGATCCGCTGGCTGTCGGGAAGCGAATTCCAAAGAGCATATGCTGAAGCGGGAAATTTCAAGACCCCGGATATTAGGCGGAAATACCCTGATTTTTACGATCATGCTGTGGTGACGCTGCGAATGGAAAATGGAGCCATGGGAGTGGTGGATAGTAGCTGTCCAGCAGGTTACGGGTACGATGCCAGGGTGGAGATCCTGGGAGCAAAGGGGATGATGCAGATCGGAGAATTGAGAAATAAGGCAGTGAGTATCTGCACACAGGAAGAGGGTCTCGTCTCTTCGGTTTATCGGGGTTGGCCCGAGCGATTCGCTGGGGCATACCTCGCCGAGGACAGGGCCTTTGTCGATGCGATCCTGGAGGATCATTTTCCTTCTCCCGATGCCCATGATGGTCTGCGGACAGTAGAGGTTGTGCTGGCTGCCAATCGCTCGATCGAAACCGGAAGGGTGCAAGAGGTGAATAGGATCTTATGAAGGTAACCTTGTGTAGGGGTATTGGATTATTAGAGGTGACGGACATTCCTTCCCCTAAGATTGGAGAGGGAGAAGTTTTAATCCGGGTAATGGCGGCCAGCTTGTGCGGAACAGATTTGCGGATCCTCGATTTTGGCCACCGAAAGATTCCCCCGGGAACTGGGAGAATCCTGGGCCACGAATTCTCAGGGGTAATAGAAGAGGTGGGTTCGGGAGTGCCGGATTTTTCCCCAGGGGAAAGGGTCACCGTCGCGCCCAATATGGGGTGTGGGAGTTGTGAAGAATGCCTTCAAGGGGCAGCAAACCTCTGCCCGAAGTATGAAGCCTTGGGCATCTCGCTCGACGGAGCCTTGGCGGAATTGATTCGCCTTCCGGCCAAGGCAGTGCTTCAGGGAAATATTGTTAGAATTCCTGAGCCTGTCTCCTTCGAAGAGGCGGCGTTGAATGAACCGTTTTCCTGCGTACTCAATGGCCTCGAAGCCTGCCAGATCCAGTACGGGGATGCCCTTCTCATCTTCGGCGCCGGACCCATCGGACTCATGCACCTGATGTTGGGCCGGATCTCTGGAACCCGGAAAGTGATTCTAACGGACATCGTACAGGAAAGACTCCGCCTGGCTGCGCAGCTTGGGGCAGATGTTGTTCTCCATTCCCAGGCGAGCGATTTTAGAAAGAGGGTTCTGGCCGAGACCGATGGGAAAGGTCCTGACGTGATCATTACTGCCTGTCCCGTCCCCGAAGTCCAGGAATGGGCGTTGGAGATGGCCGCGGTTAAGGGCCGGATCAATTTTTTCGGTGGCTTGCCCCAAGACAGGGAGACGATCCGATGCCGATCAAACCTCATTCACTACAAGAACCTGATGGTGACAGGGGTGACGGGCAGCTCCAATGTCCAGTTTCGCCGAGCCTTGAGCCTTGTGGCAGCGAAGCGAGTTGACCTGCATCGCCTCATCTCCCATGTCTTTGAGATCGAGCAAGCCAAAGAAGCCTTCGAGGTGGCCAAGAAAGGAGCGGGCCTTAAGGTAGTGATCAGGCCCAATCCAGCGAGAGGGTGGGATTGAAAAATCTCCTCTTAGGAATCGACATCGGAACGACTGGAACGAAAGCTGCTTTGTTCGATCGGGAAGGAGGACTGCGGAGCCAGGCATTTGAACCCTCCCGGCTCATCCAGATTGGTCCGGGCGTGGTGGAGCAAGATTTGGGGGAGATCTACTCAGAAACAGCCTCGGCAGTAAGGCGCTGTCTTTCGGCTGGGGCCGTGGATCCGAGGAACGTAGCCGCAATTTCCACCGACGGTCAGATGGCCGGGATCTGCGCAATCGATGAAGAGTGGAAACCGGTGACTCCTTATGATTCCTGGTTGGATACCCGGTGCGAACCATACGTGAAAAAAATGATGGAATTAGCCGGAGACAAGATCATCCGCCTCTCCGGAGGGCCGGCATCTTTCAACCATGGGCCGAAGATCCTCTGGTGGAAGAATGAAAGGCCGGAGACCTATGGAAGGATTGCTAAATTCGTGATGCCTTCTGTCTATGTAGCTGGAAAGATGGCCGCCTTGAGATCTGATGATTCATGGGTCGATTATACCTACCTGCACTTTTCCTGTTTGAGTGATCTGATCAAAAACCGGTGGTCTGGCGAGCTCTGCGATCAGCTCGATGTGGAGCTGGCGAAGTTGCCAAAAATCTTAAATCCCTGGGACCGGATTGGGGATCTGTCGGAAAAAGAAGCCAAAGCTTTTGGCCTTATCCCAGGAATCCCCATCGCCGCAGGTTGCGGGGATACGGCAGCCACTGTCTTGGGAGGAGGGATCGTCAGGCCGGGCATGGCTTTTGACGTGGCCGGAACAGCGTCCTGTCTGATTACCTGCACGGATCAGTTCACGCCGGATGTGAAGCATCAAACCGTGATGTGGCCGAAAGGGGTCATTCCCGGTCTTTTTACGCCCGTTGCCTACATCAATGGGGGAGGGATGGACTTGGAATGGTTCAGCGACCAGTTCGGCCAGGTCGGTTTTGCAGAACTGGACCGGCTCGCCGAGAAATTGGAGCCGGGCTCAAACCGTCTCCTTTTTATTCCCCATCTCGGTGGCCGGGTATGCCCCAATGACCCGCACCTGCGGGGTCTGTGGATGGGGTTTTCCTGGAACCACCGCCGGGAGCATTTTTATCGCTCCATCCTCGAAGCCATTGCCTACGAATATGCGCTCTACCTGAGGATCCAGAGGGATCTCCAGCCGGATCAGCAATTCGATGAATTGCGGGGCATTGGAGGAGGGGCAAAGTCGAGAATCTGGAATCAGATCAAGGCAGATGTGCTCCAGATTCCCTACGTGAAACTCGAGCAGGAAGAATTCGCCACCTTAGGGGGGGCCATCATCGCTGGCCGGATGGTAGGTTTTTGGAAGGATCTAGTAGAGGTGGCTACTCTTTTCGCCAAACCGGGAGAGCGGATAGAACCGAAAAGAGATAATCTGGCCGTTTACAGGTACCATGCTGATTTTTACGCAGAATTGATCCTGGGGATGAAAGATTTCTTTGGGAGGTTGGCAACGCTATAGGGGAGGATGATGTTTAAGGGAGGGTATGCAGGAAAGGTTCTGCGAGTGAACCTCCATCGTTTGCAGATTTCGGAGATGGATTATCCGGAAGAATTGAGAAAGAATTATCTTGGAGGGCGCGGCGTAGCTGCTTTCCTCTATCAGCGGGAGATGCCTTCTCGTCTCGATCCTCTGGGATCGGATAATAAAATCTTTTTTATGACCGGGCCTCTTACCGGAACACCTGTGCTGGCCAGCACCAAAATGCAACTGGCCACCCGCTCTCCGGATACAGGGTATTATCTCTGCTCCAATTCGAGCGGGAACTTCGGCCCTTATTTGAAATTTGCGGGGTATGACGGGGTAATCCTCGAGGGCAGAGCTTCATGCCCCATCTCCATCCTCATCGGAGAAGAGGGGGTGGAGTTTCGAGACGCCTCCAATCTATGGGGGAAAAAAACGACCGAGGTCGATGGTTATTTCGAGGAAATCCTGCCCGGTAAAAAGGGGGGCGTGATCTCCATTGGCCCGGCCGCAGAAAAAGGAGTCCGGATCGCTTGTATTCAAGTAGATGGCCGAAGTTTTGGTCGCGGCGGAGCCGGAGCTGTCATGGCCTCAAAGAATGTTAAAGCCATCGCGTCATTCGGAAAAAAAGAGATCCCTCTGTCTGATCCAGAAGCCCTGAAAAAATTCGTAAGCCAGGGGGCTTACGAAGTCCGGCAATCGAAACATACTCATACTACTCATGGTACCGCCCAATATACAGAAGTGATTAACGAACTGGGATGTTATCCCACGAAAAACTTTCAGACCGCAGTTTTCGAAGGGATCGAGACCATCAGCTCGGTCTACATGAAGGAAAATTATTTCATACGTAACAAGGCCTGCTTCCGGTGCCCTGTTGGTTGTGCGCAGATCTGTGAGGTTAAAGACGGGCCTTTCAAGGGATCCCGGAGCGACCCCGAATACGAAACGATCGGGGCTTTTGGGGGGCAATGCGGAGTGAGTGATTTTGGCGCTATCATCGCAGCCAACCAGATCTGCGACGAAGAAGGCATCGACACAATGACCACCGGGACATTGATCGCTTTTGCCATGGAGGGTTTCGAAAGAGGATTGATTTCCAGGGAAGAAAGCGGCGGCCTGGAACTCTGTTTTGGCAATGCTGGGGCCATGGTGGAGATGGTTCGGCGGATTGCTAAGCGGGAAGGGCTGGGGAATCTTCTGGGAGAGGGATTTTCCCAGATCAGGGAGAAGCGGCCGGAATTGGAACCCTACATGATGCACGCCAAGGGCATGGCCTTCGCCCAGTACGAGCCGCGGGGGTTTCATGGAATCGGACTGGGATATGGTACCTCGAGCCGGGGAGCCTGCCATAATGTAGGGGGATGGACGATCCGGGATGAGCTTTTGACAGAGGCTTATGATCGTTTTGCCATAAGAGGCAAGGGGCGCCTGGTTCAGGTCCTTCAGGACAATCGAGCCTATGTGGATTCTCTCGGAATTTGCACGGTCGTTCGAGGTGCCCTCGGGTTCAGCAATAGCCCAAAAGGGGAGGTGTTAAGGTGTGTTACAGGGTACGATTTTAATCCGGAATTAATGACCATTGGCAGCAGGATCTACACTTTAGAACGGATGATTCTCAACCGGGAAGGGATAAGAAGAAAGGACGATCTCCTTCCCCGCCGTATCATGGAGGAACCACTTCCTGAGGGGATGGCCAAAGGAAGGGTCATCACCCAAAAAATGTATAATGGGATGCTCGATGAGTATTACCAGGTCAGGGGATGGGATAGAAATGGGGTTCCCAAGACAGAGACCCTCAAAAGGCTTGGACTTGATCATCTGGCAACGTAATTTAGCGGGCTAAAGGAGATGGACTGGGAAGTTTTGAAATCAAGGGAACCATACAAGGTTCTTGACAAATTTTGAATTTAATTATTAAATAGCCATGAATCTTCCTTGGCCCAAATCAGAAGAGCCCAAAATCTTTCCTAAATTCCTGGTTTTCCTTTTAACGCCAATTAGCCACCTTTTTAGGGGAGAAAGAGGTGGAATGAACCCCAAAAATCAACCAGAGGACCGGAAGCCTATACGGGACTGAACAGGAGGAATTTCCAGAGCAGGCAATAATCTGTAGAAAGGAGGTGGAGAATTCGGCTAAATTATGCATGCCCGGCATAAATTCAAAAGAAAGGAGAGAGAAACATGGAAAAGAGACTTAGACTATTTTGGGTGGTAAGCTTAACCTTAGGCCTTCTTCTGCTGACCTCAGTGGGCGACTCGTTGGCGGCGCCTGCCACAGTCAAAATTGGAGTGATGTACAGCATAACAGGCGTTGGCTCTCCCGTTGGAAAGGTCCAGATGGATGGTGTCAAATTAGCCATTAAACAGGCTAATGACCAAGGTGGAATCACGCTGGGAGGGCAGAAGGTCAAGGTGGAGCCGGTTGTCCGTGATGACGAAACCAAACCGGATGTGGCTGTTCGTAGAATGCGAGAATTGATTGAAGAGAAGATAAATATTGTTGTGGGAGGTACGTTCGCTCACGTGAGCCAGGCCATAAATGTGCAGATCCGTGAAGGTCAAGCGTTATTTATGGCGACCAATGGTGTTGAGGAAAGTATTTTCCGTAAGGACGTTAAAGCGCCCTATTACATCTCCCCACTCGGTGCTGTAGATGGAATAGGAAGAATGTGTGCTGATTACGTAAGCAAAACCTATAAACCAAAGCACGTCGTTCTCTTTCTCCCGGATTATGCTTATGGCCGCGGCGCAGCAAAAGGAGCTCATAAGGTCTTCAGCACAAAATACGCGCACATAAAGATCACCGAGATCTGGTCGCCCGTGGGAACCCCTGATTTCACCCCCTACATCATCAAAGTCAAAGAGATAAAGCCTGATGTAGTGATGATGGGGCACTGGGGTGCCGACACCATCAATGCCTTGAAGCAGGTTCATGAGCTGGGGTTGAAGAAAGATACAAAAGTCTTCTTCAACTCCATTATTAACGCCCAGGCTGTGGGTATTCCACCTGAGGCCCTCGAAGGGGTATCGATGGGTATGTGGTGGTATTATGATCTAACTGGTCTGAAGGATCCTGAGACCGTAAAGGCTGTTGCCGAACTGTCAGAGGCGTGGAGGAAAGAGTACGGCGAACCGCCCGACCCCTTTGCGGTTTACGCTTACATCGGTATGCAAGAGACCCTCAGGGGGATTGAAGTAGCGAATTCTCTCGACCCGGCCAAGGTCTATAAGGCTCTCATGGGTAAGCCAGATTTCATGAGCGTCAAAGGGCCGGCCACCTGGCGCATTGACGGAAGGACCTCGTATCGATACGCCAAGTTTATCGTAGATGGCAAATCTCCTAAGGAAAGAAAGGATAAATGGGATTTTGCCAGAGTGGTCGATGTTTACATGGGCGAGGAATTGTGCCTGCCCCTGAAAGAGATGGGCTGGTAGCAGTAAATCCCCCCTGGCCCCCCTTTAGGTAAAGGGGGGGTTGGGGGGATTTAAGGGTATTTTTTAGGTAATGGGTATGAGGGCGAAAGTATGCTGGAGGTACTGAGAGCCGAGGGGTTGAGTAAACATTTTGGTGGTCTAATTGCCGTTAATAAGGTCAACTTTCACATTCAACAGAACGAGAGCTTTGGCATCATTGGTCCAAATGGATCAGGAAAGACAACCTTCTTTAATCTCTTATCAGGTTTATTCCCTCCGACTGCGGGACGAATTATCTTTTTTGGTAATGACATAACCGATCTCCCTCCCAATCACCGAGTCATGCAGGGAATGGTACGCACGTTCCAGTTGGTTTCGGTCTTTAATTCCATGACCGTCTGGGAAAACCTGGTCTTATCCAGCATTCGGTTCCAGAAAGAGCATTCGACAAATTGGAAATTCTTATTATCACCAGCGAATAAGGAGACGGTCATAAGGAACTGCTTTGAGGCCATGAGAGTTGTGGGGCTTGAAAGCAAGGCCCTTACCCTGACCTCTGAGCTTTCTTATGGCTTCAAGAGGATGCTGGAGATCGGAATCGCTCTTTCCCTCAACCCCAAGCTTTTGCTTCTGGATGAACCTTTGTCGGGACTGAGTGATTTGGAAATTATAGGAGTGCTGGACATCCTGCAAAGGATCAAGAAGAATCTTACTTTGGTGATCATCGAGCACAAGGTATCCAAGATCATGAACTTAGTGAACCATCTCTGCGTCATGAATGAGGGGAAATTTATCTGTGAAGGGGAACCAGACCAAGTGCTGAGCGATAGGGCGGTGAGGGAATGCTACTGGGGGAAGGGGGAGGTAGATCAGTGGTCTGCATGAATGCCTCACCGGATACATAGGGGCAAATCATAAGTGGCCTTTACTTTCTCGGGAAAGATATTATATTGTCGCATCCCAAAAGTTCCTTGACAAATTCTGACGTGGAGCCAGGGGGAGGACGTGGGGCCAGCGCAGCGGTCCTTCGCTTGGCTCCTGGGAACGGCTTTTCAATTATTCAATTTATTTCTGAGACGCGATAATATGCTCGAAGTTAAGAATTTAGACGTTGCCTATGGCCATGCCAAAGTCCTGCATGAGGTTTCCTTCAATATCGAAAAAGGACAGATGGCCTTTTTCATCGGGCGCAACGGGGCTGGAAAGACGACTCTGTTGAAGACCATCATGGGCCTGCTGAAACCTCAAAATGGATCCATTACCTACGGGGGAAATGAAATCGCGGGGATTTCTCCTGAAGAGCTATATCTGCAGGGCATGCGATACGTTGGGCAAGAGAAGAAGGTCTTCGGGAACTTGACGGTTCGAGAGAATATCGAGATTGCCGCTTACGCCAGCCGGGAACCCTTGGATCAGGCCCTGGAGAAGGTGACGGCAATCTATCCAAAGTTGAAGAGTTTTTTAAAGATCAAAGCTGGACAGTTGAGTGGAGGACAGAGACAGATCCTGTTGGTCGGCCGGGCTCTGGTGGGAGACCCGAAGCTGCTTTTGATCGATGAGCCGACCCAAGGGTTGGCCGCGGTGGTGATCGAAGAAGTTGGAAAAATTCTGCGGGCCTTGAAAGATCGGGTTTCTGCCGTGATTGTTGAGCAAAATCTGACGGTGGTGAAACACCTGGCCGACCGGGTCTACATCTTGAAAGAAGGGAAAGTGGCCAGGGGAATCACCGAAAAATCTGAGATCTCAGATACTCAAAGATTGGAAGAGTATCTCTAACCATCTGGGTGTATTTAAGGAGTTGACCTTGGATAGGGAAAAGGCGCCGAGATCTAAGACAGACCCAGGCATTAAGCTTTCTGCGGCCACGATGATGACAGCTCCCAGAGGGCGCGTGTGGGTCGATTTACTGGTGATTGGGCCAGCTTTCCTGCTTCTTGTTCCCATTATATCCACTCACCGGGTGACGGATTTTATGATCTTTTGCATCTTTGCCATGTCTTTTGACCTGATGTACGGATACATGGGGCGCCTTTCTTTTGGCCACCTGCTATTTTTAGGCACGGGGGCCTATTGTTGTGGGCTTTTTATCAAGTATGTAAGCAAGAACCCCCTCTTGGCTATGTTGGTGGGAATCGTGGTTGCGTGCTTGCTGGGGATGTTGATCGGCCTCATCATCGTCAGGACAACCGGCGCCTGTTTTGCCCTGATCAACCTGGCTTTCAATCAAGTCGGGTTTTTTCTCGTTCTGTCTCCCTTGAAGGGAATTACCAATGGAGAAGACGGGTTTGGGATCCAGGCGGCCAGCTTCTGGTTTTTGAACCCGGGCAGCAGGGCCAGCATGTTCTTTGCTGTCCTTTTGTGCCTGCTTCTGGTTTTCTATCTTTTGAAACGACTGACTTCCTCCCCTTACGGGATTTTGATCCGGTCAATCAAAGAGGATGAAACCAGGGTCCGATTTCTCGGGTATAACACCTATTTTTACAAGTGGCTGACCTTTGTCGTGGCTGGGGTTCTGGCTGGCCTTGCGGGCACGTTAACGGCCTTGAATTATAATTTTGTGAACCCGAATGTGATGGATGTGCACAGCAATGTGGGGGTGGTCTTCGCCTGCTTGATCGGCGGAGCGGGCAACCTTTATGGGGCGATCTTGGGCGGAGTAGCTTATATGATGATCAGCAATTATTTGGCTATTTATATCCATCGCTGGGAGATGTTCCTGGGGATTTCCCTGCTGATCATCGTCTTCAGGTTCCGGATGGGGATTTGGGGAAGTATTAAGGGTATTTTGGAATATATGAGAAAGCCGAAAGAAGTTCAGCGGCCGGTAGGAGAGGAAGGGGTTTAAGGAATGCTTTATACCGTTTTGTACGGGTTTTCGATTGGGGCTATTCTCTATTTTATTTCCATCGGCCTTTCCCTGACCTTCGGAACGATGCGGGTGATAAATTTTGCCCATACTCTGACCTACTGCATCGGCGTTTACATGCTCATCACCTTCACCCCCTTGCTCAAGGGGAACTTCATCCCGTCAGCCGCTCTGGCCATCCTGGTGGTGATTCCCATTAGCTATCTGATCGAGAGATTCGTCATCCGGAGGCTTTATGGCGAATCTCTTGACTATACCTTTATCGCTACCTTTGCCATAACCCTGATGGGAGTGGATTCCATCAAGTGGATCTGGGGAGTGATTCCCCATCCTTTCAGCGATCCCATCGGGACGTATCTCAATGTCTGGGACATGACCTTTCCCATCTATCGGATCATTATCTTCGGGATTGCAGTCCTTCTCTTTTTCGCCCTGGAACTTTTTTTTAAGAAGACGATTGTGGGGAAGATCGTTGTGGCCGCCCTGGAAGACAAAGATGGAGTAAGATGCCTCGGGGTTAAAGTGGACAAGTATTTTGCTATTATGTTTATCCTGGGAAGCGCTCTGGCTGCTCTGGGAGGGGTGCTCTACGCACCCATCAGTGCGATCCACCCCTATATGGGACTCTCGGTTCTCTTGCTGGCTTTTGCCGTGGTCATTGTTGGAGGAATGGGAAACCTGAGAGGCACATTCGTTGCGGCCTTTTCTTTGGGGATGGTTATGGCTATTACGGCCCGGTACTGGTCCCAGGGTGCTGAAACCATGGTGTTTATCGTCATGGCCATTGTCCTGATGTTCCGGCCGATTGATATATAAGGCGGAAAAATTATAAATCCGAATTTCAAATATGAAACCACATAGATCTCAGCGAAATCCCCCCACCCCCCCTTTATCAAAGGGGGGCGAGGGGGGATTTTAATAGTTCTATGGTGGCCCGCTGGCCATAGACAGTTTTAGGTTATAAGTTTTCTTTTATTTGCGGCTTCGCCGCGCTGTGGTCTGAGTGGTTAGATTTTTTCAATATCACAACAGGCGAAAGGAGGGTCTCTATGAAGGGCGTCTGGGGGAAAGTGCTAAAGGTCGACCTCACTAACGGCACTTGCACTGGGGAGACATTGCCGGATAAGGTATACGAATATTTCCTGGGTGGGGCTGGTCTGGCCGCTTACTTCATGTGGAAGGAGTGCCCTGCAGGCACGACGGCCTTCAATCCTGCCAACCGACTGACTCTCGCCGGTGGTCCCATGACAGGACTGAAGCAGACCGGCGCCGCCAAGTGGTCGGCGGGGGCCATCTCACCTTCCATCAACATGAATGCTGACTCGGCAGCTACAGCGAGTTTTGGTATTGTCATGAAGCAAACCGGCTATGATGCCATCGTCGTATATGGCAGGTCGGCCAAGCCCGTTTACCTGGTTGTTGATAACGGAAAAGTTAAAATCAAGGATGCCAGAAAATTCTGGGGTAAGAGCGCTTACGAAGCCGAGGATGGTATCAAGGAAGCTGAAGGCGATGACTTCGAGGTCCTGAGCATTGGCCAGGCTGGCGAGAAACTGGTCCGGTACGCCAACATTCAGACGAAAAAAAAGTCCTTTGTGGGCCGATGCGGCCTGGGTGCGGTCATGGGCTCCAAGCTGCTAAAAGGTGTCGCCGTCCGCGGCTCCCAGAACTGCAAGCTTCATGACCCCGCCGAAATCAACCGGCTCAACAAGGAAATCAACAAGCGCCTGGCCGCGATCGATGCTGAAAGGCCAGAATGGCTACAGATTAAGCGGGTGGGAACAGCCATGGCTACCGAGCTCTTCGCGCCCCAGGGGAACCTGCCCATCAAGAACTACCAGCTTGCCAACTTCCCCAGCGGGGAAAAGAGTATGCACGGCTCCAACTATTCCAAGGAGCTGAGAGCTAAGCCCTGGCCCTGCCAGTACTGCGTCCTCCAGTGTCACAACCTCTGCGAGGTGAAAGAAGGCCCCTATGCCTACAGAGGAAAAGGCCCGGAATATGAATCCTTTGCCATGATGGGCTTTGACACTATGGTCGATGATATCAAGGCCGTGGCCTATGGCGGCGAGCTGGCCAACAAATACTCCATGGATACCATCTCCCTCGGGGCTGTAATCGCTTGGGCTATGGAATCTTACGAGAAAGGCGTTATCACCAAAAAGGATACCTACGGTCTGGATCTCACCTGGGGGAACGCTGAAGCAATGGTGGAGATGGTGAAAAAAATCGGCGAGCGGGCTGATGGCCTGGGTTATTTATTAGGTGAAGGATGCAAGATTGCCTCGGAGGTTCTCGGTAAGGGATCCCCGGATTGGGCTGTCCAGATGAAAGGCCAGGAGATCGCCGCTCACAACTGGCGGGCCCAGTACATATCGGCCCTAAATTACTGCACGGGCGTCGCTTCTGGCCCCAACCACGAACGGGGAAACTCGCAGCACATCTGGGTTGGCCACATCAGGTTGCCTGAATGGGGGATCGGCGAGGTAGGCAATGAGGAACGCTGGTCCTGGGAGAAAGCGGGTGACCGCAATGCCAAATTCCATGATTACTGCAACATCATCAACTCTTCCTGCCATTGCAAGTTCATGGAGTTCCGCAGCTACACTCTGACCGATCTATTGAATACCATCAATGGCGCCACCGGATTTGGCTGGAGCCAGGACGATTTACGCCGCTGCGGCGAGCGGATCACCACTCTGCAGAAGATCTTGAATATCCGCTTCGGATGGAGAAAAGAGCACGATTTTAAGTATCCCAAGAGGTTCATGGAGCCAGTACATGAAGGGCCGGCAGCCGGGAAGATTCCGATCGGGCTGGAAGGCGCGATCATGGACTATTACCGGGTACGTGGTTGGGATGGAGAGGGCAAGCCGAGCCAGGAATTGATCAAGCGGCTGGGTATGGAAGAGTATATAGATTGAAGATTTCTTCTCACCCTTTCCCTCCTCCCTCCCCCCGTCTAAGAAATTTCCCCTCCCCTGGCGGGAGGGGAGAGAGGGGAGGGGGTAAAGGTTGGAATATGAAAATAACAATAAATTCCAAAGAGGAAGAGATCGAGCCCGGAACCAAACTCTCTGAGGTCGTAAAAAAAATCCGGGAAGCCAAAAAAGACGAGCCCATGATCAAGAGCCTGATCCAGAAGACGGGCGAAGATCATATCGTCTTCGTCCTCAACGGCCAGATCGTTCGCCCACCTGAGTACGATTCCATCGAGCTAAAGGAAGGGGACGCAATCCGGTGGGTCCATCCCATGTTCGGTGGCTGAGCCTCCAGTTCTCTTGATCTTTCCCCTCCTTAAGCAACTCCCCCGATCGTCTTTTTCAGAGCCTTTCCGTACCCGGAAATCCCCAATTCGAATCCGGTAAGAAGATTCGAGCAATTTCTTGCAACCCGCATAAGACCTCCTTTCCTCTTTCTCGAAAATAGGGAAAAGGCAAGAAATCCCCCCGTTCCCCCCTTTGAAAAATTGATATAGATCTTGCCAATCTGTCAATATTCAAGTATTATAGACAAAAAGTTAGCCAAAATGGGCAAGAGGGGGGTTGGGAAGAAAAGGTTTTCTTTTCCCGCTGAACCATAACATAAGAGCTATGGGACACTTCAAGATCTTGATAGTTATTTTGGGGTTTTTAACTTTTTCTTTCGTCTCTGTCACTTTCGCTCAAATTAAGATAGGGAAGAAAGTCCCTGATTTTGTTACTTCAACTCTGGATGGCGAAAGATTTGTGCTGAAGGATTATTTAAAACAGCCAGGCAATAGAGTCTTGATCCTGGCTTTTTTTGCCACCTGGTGCAAGCCTTGTGAGGAAGATCTGAAATATTTTCAAAGAGTCCTCGATCAGTATAGAGATCAAGGGCTCAGGGTGCTGTGTGTTTTCACGGAACGTATATCCAGAAAAGAGGCCGCAAAGAAATTCATGGAGAAGATTGATGTAAAATTACCCGTTCTGTTGGATAAGAATAGGATCATCAGCAGCCGTTACAAGGTAACCGGTCTCCCCTGCAACCTTTTGATCGATCGAGAAGGATTCTTGAGATTCAGGTGTCTGGGTTGTAGCGAGGAAGTAAAGCGAAAATTTGAGGAGAATCTGAAAGGCCTTCTGTCAATTCCCTGATTAGGAGAACAAAAACCCGAAAGCCGGTGTAGGGGCGGTTCGCGAACCGCCCTACGGATGTTGGTTCGTAACTAGAAGTTTCTATTTGTTTTTCTTAGTTCTTTTCAGTTCCTAAGTCGATAAACCTACGCTTCCGATTCGGCTCAATTTTTTGCTTGACAATACGAGCATTTTGAATTAATTTTCTGCTTGTTTTAATTCCAATCAGTTTCCCATTAAACATAACAACCTAACCCCTAACCTTCCGGAGGCAATTGAAGGCGGGTTTTCAGAAGATGCCCCTATGAGGCCTCCGGGAGATTGTGATACTTGCTTCGGGGGGCTCTCCTGATCTCGTATTCCATTCCCGCCTAAATTAGGTGTTTACTGCGCAAGATGGCAACAAGATTTTATTTCGTTCTTGGTCGTAGGGGCAATTCATGAATTGCCCCTACTGATACCAATCCCGCGCTTCGCGCGATTGGTAAGAAGGAAATATCCAGATCGCCAGGCCGGTGTAGGGGCGGTTCGCGAACCGCCCCTACGAATGTTGGCCGGAGGCTCACTTTTTGCGCGTGCGATCGTGATAAATATCCCCTTGCCCTATGGAGTTTAAACGCATACTCCACAGGGCGAGCCCCCCTTTAACAAAGGGGGGTTGGGGGGATTTCTGGGCTTTTCGCTGCCCCGCAGGGCGACTTTTCCCGCGCGCAGTAGCGGAAAAAACCAGGATTCTTACATGTCTAAATTTGAGAATTTGGTTCTAACATTTCTGACATCAGATATCACCGCTCCAACACCGTGTAGAGGGAGAGAGCTTGGACGTGAGCCCTCGGCCTGAGCTCGGGCCGAAGGCTCAGCCGAACGGTTGGGGTGAGGGAGGAACTCATGCCCAATTCAGCTAGAGACCAACAGGATTTATAAAACCATGAAAATAGATTATTATCCAGAGACGGATTCTCTTTATATCGATCTTTCTGAGAAATCAAGCGTCGAGAGTAGGGAGATTTCCGAGGGAGTTGTTCTGGATTAGGATGCTGAGGGGAATTTGGTAGGCATTGACATCGATAATGCCAGCAACAAAGTTCAACTAAAGGAGTTGACCCTTCGGAGATTACCAGTAGATATTAATGCAGTGGCCTAACAAATCGAGAGGGACGCGGCAGTGAGCCGCCGCGCCCCTTAGCTTTCGCGTTATGTTCCAAATCACATTTGATGAAACCGTAAAAAGTCCGAAATACCCCTTCTCCCCTCGCGGTCGCTTGCTTGTTGTCTCGCATACAGAAAGAGGGAAAGCCTTGCGAATCATTAGCGCGCGACCTGCAACCCCGCAAGAAAGGAAAAAACATGAGAGCTAGACCAGAAGGCATTCATGATGAATTACGCCCGGAATATGACTTTGACTATTCTAAAGCTGTCCGTGGCAAGTATTATAGGCGACTGTTAGAGGAAGGAGCTAACGTCGTCGTTCTTGAACCGGACGTAGCCAAGGCTTTCAGTGATTCAGCTGCGGTGAATGAAGTGTTGAGGTCGCTCCTTGATTTTACTCGTTCAACTCGGCGCTTAACAAGACGTGCCAGCGGACGGGCCGCGAAAACAGGAACGCGCCGCTGAACTTTGACAATCTAAATAATTATTTGCCACAGAGCACCCAGAGAACATAGAGTCATAAAGGAAATTGCTTAACCGCATCGACAATATCCTTTTTGCCTAATTACTCTCTGTGATCTCGGAGTCCTCTGTGGCTATAGCATTAGATACATATTCGGCGAAGTGGAAAAAGATTCGGAAGAAATGGAAAACCTCCTCCACTTTTTCATTTGCCCAAAAAGGAATTGGATTAAATCTGTTTGGAAAATCGGAAAGTTACAGAATAGATTATTATGGTACAGATTTTGCCCCATTGATGGGGGGATTTACAAAATTATTCTGCCCTGACATAGAGTCATGGTAACAATTTAATGTTTTGAAAAGAAATGCTAAATTTCAGGAAGGGATGCCCGTCATTTTGAAATTTGCGAATTTAAATTTTCCCTTTTGCATTCAATTTTAGCTAATTTTTCAACGTGCTGGACTGTTACGACTTATGAGATTTGATTTGAAAAGAAGATTCTTACGATGGTTGCTTCTATTTTCGATCGTCATCATGGTGGCGGGAGTTCTTGTCGTATTCCTTTTACAAAAAGATGCAAGGCGGCAACCCAAAGAATTCACATCATCCTCTGATATAGCCTCGGGTAAAGGGATTTCTTTCTTTGAGTCTCATGGCGAGAAAAGGGTTTATCGCGTTTCCATTGATACTCTTTCCGTCGAGAGAGCCAAATTAGGACCTTTTGCTATCGGACCGCTTGTTGTGGCCCATTTAAACAAAGTGACCGTAGATTTATATCTCGAAGGAATTGAATCAATGTTAGAAAGCCAAAAGAAAGGAGCTGGGGAAGGAAGGCTTACGGATTGGGCATCTTTGGATTTTCAAAAACCCATTTCAAATATCAGAAAAAACCTGCCAGCGAAAATAAAAAACATTAAACTGGATAATATATCTTTTAACCTCTGGAAAGGCGAGAAAAGGATCTTTAGCATCTCGAGCGACACGGCTACGATCGACCGTAAAACAGGGGAGATCATATTTACCGGCCATGCCAATATGGATGCAGGGGAAAATGGAAGCCTTATATCTCACCGAATTCGGTGGGATTAGGATTAGAAACAAGATTCTATTTTCCGATGGATAAGCGATACAACCAGGATGGTGTTCGTGAGGACGTTGCCATTGATTTCAACACAAATCTTAATAGTTCCGTATTCCCTGCTTTAGGTTTAGTGGAACAATATTTTGGAATGCCTGCCGGGTCAGCCTCTATTGGCAGGAGTGTCGTTTCTTTTGAAATTACTGTCAATCAGCTGGTCTTTAATTTTGCATATGGATTAACAGACAGGTTAACCGTAGGGCTCAACCTCCCCTATTATTGGCAAAGGAATAAGGTCAACGCCTCCCTTAACACACTAACTGCGAATGTGGGGAAAAATGTCGCATTAAACACTATTGCGCCACTGTCCGTTCCGGGAACCGTCCCCCTGACCACAAAGGATGTGCAAAATCTTTTAGGCCCTGGCCTCGATATAAATGGGGATGGTGTGATCGACGTCAAGGGGTTTGGTTATACGCCTGTCGAGACATGGTCGGACAATGACATCGGGGATTTAGAGGTCGGATTTCGGTACCAGTATCTGAAGACGGCAAATTGGCGGCTCGCATTTGCGGGAGGGGTTAGATTTCCAACAGGCAAGGTAGATGATCCTGATAGTTTAGTTGACCGTAGATTTGGTGATGGGCCCTATGCCTTTCTCTTCCGTCTAAATAATGACTTTACCGGCATAAAAAATTTAGTTGTCAATTTCACCTTCAGATATGATCTTGTGCTTCCTGATAAAGAAGAACTAAGAATTCCAAGGACCGTGAGTGAGCCAATAACGATTAATAAAGAAGACGTAGATCGAGACCTTGGGGATATTTTCGGACTCGAAGCTTCGGCGGCATATACGCTTCTAAAAGGATTGAACATTTCGTTACTTTATAACCATACGTTTAAATTGAAGGACAAGATCTCAGGAAATATGGGTTTTGCTTACGAATCGCTTCAGGATGAAACCAATGCAAAGAGTCATATTTATATAATATATAATAGGCTTATGCTATTCAACCCTCCCCTTGTTTACAGAGAAGAAATTTCCCGTTCCCCTTACCGTTGGGATTTATTATAGGGATAGGTTTGCTGGTGGTAACAACGTTCTATATTCCAAATACATTAGTTTTAATTTGCAGGTTTACTTTTGAGATAAGCTAAATCAATATAGATGTGTTTCCCGTTGGAAAGATTCTGATTGTGAATAATTGGGGTCAGCCCTTGACTTTGGACAATTCTTTGGAAACACCTATTGACTTCCCCCTTCCCCACTTTTATGGAGAATCTTTCGTAGGCTTCTGCCACCGCAGAATCATTAAGCCCACCCCAAAATTCCCCTATGTGCTTATTCGTCATCCCCATAAACTTCTTAATCAAAGAACAATTTGATTTACACGTAGAAATGTGATAGCTCAAAATTAAGTGGATTTTTTCACTTACATAAGGAGAAAACTCATGAAACAAAACATCACTCTTTCTTCAGAAAAGGAGCTACTAGAAAAAGCTAAGCTTTTGGCTTCTAAGAAGGATGTTTCGGTGACCAAGCTGCTGGCTGAACAATTGGCTAAGATCGTTTCGGAAGATGATCAATACGCAGCCGCACAGAAAAGGGCTCTGGCAGTTCTGAGAAAGGGATTCCATCTGGGAGGTCGTATTCCCACTAAGCGGGAAGAACTTCATGAACGGAGATAAAATCTTTGTAGATACAAACATCCTTGTCTATGGACATGATGCCGATGCCGGCCAAAAACATCAGATCGCCCGAAATCTCTTAAAACGTGCAGGGGGGTCACATCTTCAATTGTCAATATGGGTTGGCAAGGGAATTCTTTATTAAGGGGACGGACTTGCGGATGTGGTTCCGATAATTCCGTTATTTAGCAGAGCACTCATGCTAAACTCTATTAGCAAAAACCCCGCCTTTGTTTCAGAAATGGGGTTTCAAGAGTTCCACATAAAAGGCTTCCCATGCTCTTTCTGGGGAAAAAGCCTATACTGGAAATGGCCACACCTACGAGCCTTTCCACCACAAATTACGTTAATCCCAGTTTATGTGGTGGAAAATCAATCGTCTCACAAGAGGCGATTATGGCTTTCCTCGTTTTAGGACCCATTTTCAAGGACCGAATGATCTTGCTTAACTTTTCACGTTTGAGCCCCGAAATTAGGGCCTTGCATTGTGAAAGGTCGTTCTCTCGTTTCGCCAAACTACTTCTTCTTTGGGCGATGATCAATTTATGGACAAATAGAGCCTCCGGGCAGGGTATGCGGACTTTAAAATCTTCGACGTCAATAACGAAAGGAAATTGGAAGATGATATTCAAAAAAGGAAGTGGAGTAGCCGTGATATTTAACTGCCTAACAGAGGCGTGATTTCTATCCCTGTTGCCCGGTCTGTGGACAAGGAATTCAATCTCGAACCCTGCTCTGCTGTACTTCCGCAACCCGGTCCCATAGTCTACGACATGAATGTATCCCAAATCAGCGAAGAGTTTTTCAAGGTCGATCGGGTTGAGCGAAGCCAATGAGGCAATGTCAACTGCGAAGTCTATATCAAAAGTTTTAAGAGCATAATGGATTTTGAAGGCTTCTTTATAAAGGGGAAATACCCAGCTTCCCACTAATAGGCCAATAGCGAAGAAACCAGATCTGTAAAGAGTCTGAAGCAGCTTCCTAATATCTTCGGGGAATATGTCGCTTCTGGCGAGCCGTATTTCCATTATCTTTATCTGGCTGCGGAGATTTTCTCCAGATATCTAATTCTTTCCGTATACGATTTTATTTCTTTTTCATAATTCTTCCGAGCCCGCAATCTTTGGATCAGGTCTTCTACCTCACTCTCGGGAATATGTTTGTTCATACTTTTTCCACTCTCCCGATATTTCAGATAATGGTACAAATATTTCTTTCCCTTATAACGCTTTTGTCGTGTATGAAGGGAGCCCTTAGGAAGGTTAGAAAGTTCTCTCCTCAGCGAAATAAGCACGCGCCTGCAGCGTTCTAACTCTTCGCTGAGCATGCCCTGAATTAGTTTATCTTTTTCCACCACTTTCATATCTAAATATTAGATTATGTGGTGGAAAATGTCAAGGCTGAAAAAACCTGGGAAAAAGGGGCGGGATAAAATGTAAGCGAAAGGGACGGGCCTTTACGGCAGAGGCAATCTGGCCAATGTCAAGGGCTAACCCCAATTTTACCCGAATAGCGGAAACCTTGCCCGCGGATCAACTGATGCGATTGTTAAACGAATATTTTACCGAAATGGCCAGGGTGATCTTTGAAAACCAGGGTTCTCTGGATAAATACATCGGCGATGCTATTGTGGCTGTATTCGGCAGCTTGATTCCATTAGAAAATCCCGCCTACAACGCTGTGCAGGCAGCCGTTCAGATGATGAATAGTCTGGTAACCGCTAATGAACGCTGGGTTGATCAGTATGGATTTGCCATCAATATCGGCATCGGGATCAATACTGGGGAAGTCTTTTTGGGAAACATCGGTTCTCCGGAACGGATGGAATTTACGGTCATCGGGGATACGGTAAACATTGCCTCCAGGTTCTCGGGAGTGGCTCGCCCCGGACAAATCTTGATCACCCAGGATACCTTAAGCCATTTAGGGTCCGATATTAATTACCGAGAACTTCCCCGCATAGAAGTCAAGGGAAAAACAGGGAAGCTGGAGGTCTTTGAAGTCATCTATTCATGACGAACTCAGTTCCAATAATTATTTGCCACAGAGCACACAGAGAACATAGAGTCATAAAGGAAATTGCTTAACCGCATCGACAGGAATCTTTTTGCCTAATTATTCTCTGCGATCTCGGAGCCCTCTGTGGCGAAAAAATATCTTGTAATGGGGTCGGGCCAAGCGAAGTATGTGATATGGCAGGGAGTCCTGCTAAATTTGCCCTCTGAAATGGGCCTATAATGAGTTTTTCGAAGGTATAAAGGCTGTTTTTCCCTGAAGGCAATGGCAAGAGCAAAGCGACATTATATTCCGGGGTACATCTGGCATATCACCCATCGATGCCACAAACGAGAATTCCTCCTCAAATTCTCAAAGGATCGGCACCGCTATTTGCAGCGGCTGTATCAAGCCAGGAAGCGGTATGGTTTGACGTTGTTGGACTACGATGTTAAAGCTGAATAATCAAGGTCTTATCTTGGCCCGACCCCGCCCGAACCCCGAATGGCTGTACCCAGAGCCTGGACATCGGCTGGTACTCGCTCCGGTGCCGGCATGGCTTTCTTTATTGCTATGCCGTACTATGAAAAGAGAGTTCCGGGGGTCCAGGAGCCCAGGGTTCAAGTAAAAAACTAAACGGAATGTCCCATTTTAAGGTAGAAAGTATATTACAGTAAAGTTTAGGAGTACATTTGAGTTTTTTGGGTTTCCTGTCGATAAAACATCTTGACAAAAAAATTTACTTGTTCTATTTATTGGCAATGGCTTATTATATATAAGGAGGTATTTAAAATGGTAACCAGAGGAACCACCGTGGTTCGTGTAGACGCTAAATTGGCGTGGGAGGTCCGCCAAGCACATGGTGGTAATTGGGTGGCAATCTGCGATCCTCTCGGACTTACGATACAAGCCGAAACATGGACTGATTTAATGGAAGACATAGGCCTCACCATAGATGCGATGCTGAAAGATTTGCTCAACTCAAAAGAGTTAGAGCAATTTCTACGGGAGCGTGGATGGAAGCTTATTGGATCAATCCCCAGCCCCCACAAAGATCTACGTTTTGATTTACCGTTCTTTCCTGTGATGATGGGTTCTCATGGTTCGCAGAGAAACCTTCATCAATAAGATTCGAACGCTAAAGTATTATTTCGTATCCAAACAGAAGCGAACCGATCTTTGGCGCAAACGCGGTGGAACTCATTATATTTCTATACCACTAAGAGATTTCCTGGAAGATGATTTTGTCATTAGTTCCTTACGTCAAGCTTGTGTTCCAGATGACGAAATCCAATCTTTTTTAGCTTCCGCCAAAAGTTGATCAAACCTCCCATTGAGACCATAATAATGAAATAATGGGGTCGGGCCAACCTAAGTATATGATATGCCAGGGAGTCCTGCTAAATTTGCCCTCTGAAATGGGCCTATAATGAGTTTTTCGAAGGTATAAAGGCTGTTTTTCCCTGAAGGCAATGGCAAGAGCAAAGGTTGATTGGAGCCAGGTCCTATGATGAGCTAAGGAGTAGCCACAAGGGATGGATAGAGGAATACCTGGGAGATGGGGTGAAAACCCGCCAGGAGGAATGGACACGTAGTATCGCCGTAGGGAGCAGGTCTTTTATTGAAAATGTGAAAGCACTCTTGGGCTTCAGGGCCAAAGGGAGAGATGTCATAGATCTTATCTTGGCCCGACCCCGACCCCGAAAAAGTCAGAGAGCAAGAATTGGCCCCACATCCCAGCCCTTCTGGAATCGGTATGGGAAGTTCAATTCAGACATAAGGGATAGACGGGGATAGGAGGTAGGATTGGAGGGAGTGGCGGTGGTATGTGGGTGACAAAATAGTAAAAAATTCTGATTCCTTATATTTTTTTCTTGCAAAATGA
>Ga0315314_1001061_pt1 | contig 26044 bp, 26 predicted proteins | sample TDP9_MG_FD_203631 | JGI IMG/M metagenome (GOLD analysis project Ga0315314, IMG submission 203631) | Freshwater sediment microbial communities from Lake Towuti, South Sulawesi, Indonesia - TDP9 | ecosystem: Environmental > Aquatic > Freshwater > Lake > Sediment | place: Indonesia: South Sulawesi... | reverse complement strand
TTTCGACTTGCTTTTGCATTTACTGTAAGCGGTCGGAGAACATCTCGTCCAATGTAAAACCCAATGATTGGAGCCACAAACAGATAGAAGCCAGCTACAGTTGACACGATGTGTCCCGGCAACATAATTATCGGCTTGCCTTTACAGACACCAAATCCAGCAACTTTACCCGGGCTTATCTTTACCCCGTGCACAATCACTCCTGGATTCCCGATTGTATTCACCGCATCGGGCACGAAGTCTTTCAAACCGACAGAACAGCCGCCTATCGTAACGACAATATCGTGTGATTTCAGAGCTTCCTCCACTTTCTCCGCGATTTTCTGGGCGGCATCTGGAACCACTCCTAAGACATGTGCATCAGCTCCGAACTCCAAAGCCATTGCGGAAACTATGAGCGCGTAATTGTTGATAGTCTTCGACGGCTCATCACGCCTCAACTCTGTCAGTTCGTCACCGACGGACAAGACTGCGACACGAGGCTTTCTGGTAACTTTAACTTCCCTAATTCGCAGAGCGGCTAGCAAACCAATATCCTGTGGTCTCAGTACGCAGCCTCCGTGTAGAACGGTGCTTCCGTGCTTTACATCTTCTCCTGCCAGAATCATGTTTTTGTTCTTTTCAATGGGGCGACAAACTTCAAGCTCTTCTCCTCGTCGCCTCGTATCCTCAACTCGAATCACAGCGTCCGCGTCATCTGGGACTGGAGCTCCACAACCTAGGTATGCTGTGCACCGTGGCAGCAGTGTGAACTCTCTTGGAGTGCTTGCTGGGAACAGTTCTCCTCTAATCTTGAACTTTAGGGGTTTTTTCAGAGAGGCGTCCTGTGTTTCAAGAGACCTGACGGCATAACCGTCAACCGCAGACTTTTTTTTGGAGGGAATGTCCATGCGGGAGACTATGGTTTCAGTTAAGATTCGCCCACAAGCCGTCTCTATGGAGACCATTTCGGCATCCAATCTTGCTGTATGTAGGGCTTGTTGAAGGCGACGAGACGCTTCTTCAAGTGTCACGAGTTTCAAGACTCTTCTTTGGTCTATCCTCAGCAGTTGAGTCACACTCTCCCTCAGGAGCTCAAGTCTGAATGTATGAGGTCTGCTGTCAGCTCGCTTAGGCACTTATAAAACACGGATGAAGATGCTGTGCCAAGGGCTCTTGAAAAGTCGTCAATCCAGTGGCTTATGTGCTCTTTGAGGAATTTTTTCCGAAGCTCTTCCGTTCTTTGTGCTTGTTCAAAATTCTTGTTTTCAAAAAACTGCTGTGTGTCGCGGCAGAGTTTTGCAATGAACGCCAATTCAACGCCAATATGGTCTGGTGCAAAAACCCCTTGGAGATTCGTCGTCTCGTACCGAGCGTCACGGTAAGACTTTACAACGTCAGCTGTTGTTTCTCCCCAGAGGTTGCCCATGCCTCTTCCTCTATTCTCTCTGAAACACGACTCGTACGGAGGCGTATAGCTTCCCTTGGTTGGCACGACGAACAGAGCGTTGAATTCGCTCTTCAAATCTCCAACTGAGGCTAGCTTGACATAAGATGCCACTTGTCTCAGCGTCTCTTGATGTCGTTCGCCTTGGAAAGTGAGAGCGAGAACGTTGGTTGTCTCGAGGTTCAAGAATGGTTGCAGTAGCCTTTCGTTTGGCTCATGAAGATAAAGGGCTGCAAACCACGAATACAATGCCTCTCTGTTCTTGAGAGTCTCCATGCTCACGCTGTACATAGTTGTGTCTCGTCGCTACAGTTGTTCTAGAGCTTGACTAGGTTCACCCTGAAGCCAGTAGTGGTTGCGGCCCCACTTATTGGGTCGACAACCGGAGCCTTTGTCACATCATCGATTCTGGTCAACTTGTTTACCCAAATTCCCGCGCCGCGGCTAGGGTCACCGGCAACAGAGCCTTGGCCTTCTATTTCATAGTTGGCATTGCCCCATGCCCAATGTCCATAGTGGAACATCATCGCCACCACGCCTGGTCCCACTCGTTTAGTTACTTGTACCTTTCCTGTTACTCCCTCTGGCAGCGAGTGAGACACGATTCTAACCATGTCGCCGTCTTTTAGTCCTTCGTTTGCTGCGTCGTCCTCATTCATTTCGACAGCATTCTCTGGAATGACTTCTCGAGCCCATCGGTAGCCAATAGTCCGGGACTGCGTGTGAAGCCCACTTTTGTATGAAACGCAAACGTACTTGTAGTCCTTGTCCAAGTCATCGAGTGAGTTGCCGTCCATATCTTGTGCAGGGACGTATTGGGCAGAACCCCAGAACGTGTGTTCTCCTGTCTTCCAGTGCTTTAATGTGGCAAACTCTTCAACCCAAAAGCGGAAGATGTTTTTCCTCGCATACTTGTGTTGCCCTTGCGCTTCAAACCCCGAGTCAGCTTGCTCGAAGACGCCGCCACGAGCTATGATGTAACAGACTTTACGCCATTCCTCATCCGGCAGAATCGACTTTGCATAATCAACGAACGACTTGGGATAATTATCTTCGACGAATTTCGCCTCCTCATCAGTGGCTGCCTGAACCAACGAAGACGCGGTACTGGCAAGGTTGACTATGCCTCTCAGGAAATAGTCTTCGGCTCTATTCAGGTCTTTGTCTCCAATTTTTAGGAAGCCAGCACAGCTTGGCTTACTATGTACATTAGCAAGTCTCTTTGCGACATCAATTGCGAATGTTTCAGCGCAAACTGGTCTATCATCGCCTTCGCTGACTTTACTAACAAGTGGCTCAATGGTGGGCACGCGTACGCCTATCCATCTCGCCATGCACGGCGGGTAAGGCGGCATTAGTCCATACACGCCCTCTAAACCCACCACATCAGGAACAATGTAGTCAGCGTACATGCTGGTCTCGCTGATCACTGCATCAATTGCAATATGAATCGGAACCTTGCTAGTATCCTTTATCATTTCAATGTACTTGTGTCCAGACGGCATGACGAAAAGTGGATTTCCAAAATAGGTAATCAGAATCTTGCACCCATATGGATAATTGTCATTAATGCTCTCAAATACTTCAGTCCACAAACCGCCGTAAGTTTTGGGAAACCACGGCTTGGTCGCCGGATATTTTTGACCCGCTGGCTTGTTGGCGTATTCATTGGTGTCTTCATACTTGAACTTCTCTCTGGAGATAGGCGCCTTCTTCGGTGACAGCTTGTCTGGAAATGAATCGAGGTCGTAGACGCCTTTTGTCCAACTGAAGGAAGCCGCCTGAAGATAGCCACCCCGCCAGTTGATGTTGCCGATTAGCATGTGAAGGCTTATCATAGCCATAACAGCGTAGACACCGTTGGGTTGGACGCCAAAAACCCTGTAGACCAGCATGCCTGCGCTCTTGCCATAGCTTGTAAACTCTTGAGCCAACCATTTCAAATCATTGACGTCGATGCCGCATATTTGAGCCCACTCATCCATAGTCTTTTCATAAGCCTTGTCCTTTAGCATCTGCAGCGCTGTCTTGACCTGAATGGTGGCGCCGTCTTTGTCTTGAATTTCGCCTTCAAAGAAAAGCGTTCCATGATCAACTTTGTCGAAAATCTCCGTGCCTGAACCATTCCACACAACATACTTCTCACTATCAGCCGGATCTGTTCCTGCAAGGTGCTTTCCTCTCAGATACTTGAGGTCATCAGGATAGTCTTCAGGTCCTGCAATAACTAGGTAAGTGCCACCTGTCCAAGCTTTTTCACCGTCTTTGTTAGCTGAAGTCTCAGTTGTGTTTTCAAGGAAGAACTTGTTGTACCACTTGTTCTCTATAATCCATCTGATCATGCCCATCATCAAGGCGCCGTCTGTTCCAGGCTTGACTGGCATCCACTTGGTTGCGTTTGCTACCACATTTCCGGCTCGAGGATCAACAACAACAAGTTTCAAATCGCCATTTGCCAGTCTGTCTGGCAGAATCGCTCCTGCAGGGACTATTGCAGGTTGCCCCGCGGAATAGGGGTCGCCAAAAGCGATTATGAACTTGGCGTGTTTAACATCCACTCGAAGTTGATCAGCATAATCGTCACTGGTTACTGTGCGAATCTGACCTTCGTACTTATCTTTCCCGATGATTGTCATGGCTTTATGTGTTGTTTGAACTCCATTGGCGCAGATATTGTCGTGAGCAATGAAGCTAGCCGATCCTAGCGCGCCAGAAAGCCAGCGTGCATTTAGAAAGTCCACCCGTCCAGGCTGCCCTCTGCCGCGGAGAACAACAATTTGGTGAGCCTTTGGGGCGTCTGATGCCTTGAGAACTGCCTCATTGGCAGGAGTTGTCAAGTCGGTCGCTACATCTTTGAAACCTTCAACTTGGAGACTCTCGCCCAGGTCACTATATATAGCGCCACCATCAACAACCTCTGTGACCAGCTGATCCCAACTTATGGGTTTCCACTTCATTGAACCTCTCGGACCTGCTCTTTTCAGCGGAATTCTGACCCTGTACGGGTCGTACACGTGGTCTATGCCTGCATTGGCGCCTTTGAGACAGATTCTTCCAGAATAATTCAGCGAGTCTTTTGCAGGGGTGCCGTAGGGGATTGGATTCCAACCGTTGTTGTTGGGATGATATGGGTTGCCCTCAACTCTCACAGCTCGCCCTGTGGAGGCTTCGACCTTAACCCTAATTCCGCATCTGACATTGCAGCCCAAGCAGAGACTGTACACAAACTTTTCCTGTTCGGTCGTAGCCTGAGCTTTGACAGGTCTGAAAACGTTGTCCAGTACACCCTTGCTGGCATTTGCCAATAAGGCAAGAGCTCCTGCAGCGGCTGTTCCTTTTATGAATTCTCTTCGCTTCATTCTCATTCATTATACCTCCTGATGCACGATAATTGTACCAGCTGCTTTCTTCCCGCGCTCAGCGATTTTATCGGATAACCCAAGGTAGAAAACCATGGGCTTGGTGCCGAGATACGCTTTAAGTCTCTGAGTTGAAATGGTGTCAACAATCTTTCTGACCTCGCTCTTGGGATCCTGCAAGTCGCCAAAAATGCGAGCGCCTCCAACACATGTCTCAACACAAGCTGGCTTCAGCCCCTTCTCGATTCTGTGGAAACAACCGTGGCACTTCACCACAAACCCATGCTTCGCTTCAGCCTTGCCATTCCATGCTTGTGGCCAAGCGCCGTTGGGCTCTTTCCAGAGGAAGCTTCTCACTTCGTAAGGGCATGCTGCCATGCAGTATCTGCAGCCTATGCATCTGTTCACATTCTGCACCACTATGCCATCTTCCCGTTTGTATGTAGCATTTACGGGGCAGACTGGAGTGCAAGGCGGATTGTCGCAGTGGTTACAGAGTCTTGGAAGGAATGTTAATTTCGTGTTTGGGTATTTTCCTTCTTCATGGGTCTCGACCCATGTGTACTGTATTCCTAGCGGCACTCCGTTCTCGGATTTACATGCTGCGAAGCAGGCTTGACATCCTATGCACCGTCTTAAATCAACGACCATAGTCCACTCTTTGATGGGCGACGTTTGCCCATTCTGCTCTCCCTTGGACAGAAGTATAGATGAACCTGCGATGCTAGCGAAAGCGGCAGCGCCCACTGCTGCTCCAGCAGTCAGCTTCATAAATTCTCTCCTTGAATGGCCAGACTTATTTTCAATGTTCTTTGCTGACTCTTGATCTTGCACGCTGGTTGCGAATTTTGCCTTTGCTGAAACAGATGGTTTGGCTAGAACAGGTATGCTTTTTTGCATGATTGGCAACGATTTTAGGCCCAACGTGAAAAGCAGTGCTCCAAACGCAAAGAGGCCAATGGTGACGGCCCATTCGATCATTGTTGGACTGTAGACTGTAGGCTGACCCAACGGGGAAACAGACAGCCCGGAGACAAGCATCGAATACCTCTTTACCCATATTCCTCTCAGCGCAATCAGTGTCACGATAGCTAAGACGGCTGTGGATTTTCTAGTTTTAGGGTAGGCTAACAAGAGAAACATAATTAACGGTACAGCAATTTCGACCCATATCAATGTCACATATGGTCCCGTTAAAACCTTGGACAATGGCTCAAAAAAGCCAAGTTCAGCCCTAGATCCAACGGTGACAACTTCGGTCAGAATGAGAAAGACATCAATTAGTATCGCAACGCCAAGAAATCTCGCTAACTCTGACGTCAGTTCTGCAGATACTTTGAAGCTTGTAAACTTAGAAGTCAGAATGGCAGTAAACATCAGCAAAGAAACTCCCGAAACCATTGCGGAGGACAAAAACACAGGTGCTAGGAGTGCTGTGTGCCAAAGTGGACGCGCCATCACGATACCGAACACCCAAGCGGTGACTGAATGCGTGAAGACAGCTATTGGTATTGCCAGACCAGCAAAAAGGCGGGCAACAGACACTCCCCCCTTTTCTCTAACGAAGACTAAGGTGAAAGCCGCGCAAAACACAATATAGATTGAAAGAGCGAAGAAGTCTACAATCAGCATCGACTCTGGGTCAGCATAGAGAAGTATGTGTAAGATCCTGTCAATCCGCCCGATGTCAGCTGCAACAAAAAGCATCGCGGGGAGGGCGGCAACCGTTGCGAGGATTCCGCCAACTTTCATGATGGACTGGAATTTATCCGTAGCCAGTAGGTAACCAATACTTATAGTTATCATTATGCCGGCGCTCACACCTGCAAGAAACTCAAAACTCGTAATGTAGATTCCCCACGATGTTATGTCACTCAAACCTGTAACCGTCAGGCCTTGACTGTACTGAGAATACCAAGCGTAAGCTCCAATGGTGATCAGAATGATGAGGACGCTTAACCAGGCGTACAAAGCCCAACCGAATTTTCCGTGCGCTTCAAGATTTTTCATAGTTTTTCACCTGAACACAAATCATCATATTGGTTTTTTTCTCTTCCTTGCTGAATCATCGTGCGGTGCAACTTCAAAGAATGATCCACGGTTCTCCATCTCTCCGAATGTCCTTTCCCATACGGCAAACTTGTATTTAATTCTATTCCTATTATATCTAGCATAACAATAACAGTTTATGCAAGAATGGGAGAATAAGATCCAGAAAACACCACAAAACAGCCAAAAAAGGTATAAAAGCGGAAAGGACCTATGAACAGGTGACATGAAGCGCGCGCTAGCCTGAGCCTAAAAGCTCTGATAACATTTGCCAACACGCCCTTGCGGGAATTTGCTAATAAAGCAAGAGCCCCCCAGCAACTGTCCTCTTATGAAATCTCTTCGCTTCAGTCTCATTCAATCTCCTCCTCGTGCAATATTATTGTTCCAGCTGATTTCTTGCCACGTTCAGCAATTTTATCAGATAATCCAATGTAGAAAACCATGGGTCTCGCACCAAGGTACGATTTAAGCGTCTGGGTTGGAAGAGTGTCAACAATCTTTCTAACTTCGCTATTAGGATCTCGCAGATCTCCCCAAATGCGAGCGCCACCTACACACGCCTCAGCACATGCAGGTTTCAACCCTTTCTCGATTCGGTGGTAGCAGCCGTGGCATTTGACGACAAACCCCTGCGTTGCCTCAGCCTTGCCCTTCCACATCTCAGGCCACGCGCCTCTTGGCTCCTGCCATATGAAGCTTCGAACGCCGTACGGACAAGCGCCCATGCAATATCGGCAGCCGATGCATTTGTTCACATCCTGCATCACAACGCCATCTTCTCTCTTGTAGGTGGCGAAAACTGGACAAACTTGGACACAGGGTGGATGATGACAATGATTGCACAATCGTGGAAGAAAAGTCAACCTCGTGTTCGGATACTTTCCCTGCTCATGAGTCTCGACCCACGTGTATTCTATTCCAAGTGGAACCCCGTTTTCGGACTTGCACGCAGCGAAGCAGGCTTGACATCCAATGCAACGTCTCAAGTCCACAACCATAGCCCAATCCTTGACAGTAGACGCTTGAGCGTAAGCCTCTTGCTTAGGGAACTGGATAGAAGAACTTGGAATACTTGCTAAAGCCGCGACACCCACAGTGGCTCCAACAGCCATCTCAAGGAACTGCCTTCGAGGCACACTTGGCTTGCTTACATCCTTTCCGCCTGCTGGCTTCTCAGACACGCCGTCCATGTCCATCTTATCCCACTTGCTCTCAACATGACCCACAGCCGCCATCGGACCCAGATGGAGCACCTTGATGGCCAAGGTATATAGGAGAGCGCCGAAAGCGATCACGCCAGTTGTGATGGACCACTCTACCCATGTTGGGTTGTAGGTTCCGATCACGCCGAGAGGGGAGACGACTAAGCCCGGCAGGAGTAGGTTGGATCTCTTCAACCAAATTGCGAACATTACTAAAACAGAAGACACAGCCAACACTTTAGTCGATTTCCGTGCAGCAGGATGCACGAGCATGATGAATGCGGCTATACCGAACAGCAGTTCGGCGTAGAAGGCAACACTATATGGACCTGCCAAAAGAAACATCAACGGCGTTATATGCTCTGGAGCAGCAGAATAACCCACTGTTAGTATCTCGACGCCCAAGAGAAACAAGTCTACAGGAATGACAGCGCCCAAGATCTTTCCCAACTCCGGAGCAAGATCCTTTGGAAACTCGAATCCTGCGAATCTTGTGGTCAGGATTGTCACAATTATGAGCAGGCTTATAGAGGAGATTATAGCTGAAGACAAGAACACCGGAGCCAGAATTCCCGTGTTCCAGAAAGCCCTTGCTTTCACAACTCCAAAAATCCATGCTGTAACAGAATGTATGCCTATTGCGAAGGGCAGAGACACCGCTGACATAGCAATCATTGTGCGAATACTAGCGCCTCTTATCACCAGTATAAGATCGATAAGGCAGATTAGGAAGTACGCAGACAGAACGACGAAGTCAAGTACTAACATAGACGAGGGATTCGGCGACATCAGAATGTTCAAGAAAAACCTTTCCGGTCGACCCAAGTCAGGGAGTATGATCAACATTCCAAGTAAAGTGCTCACGGCAGCAAGAGATATGGCAACTTTTGACAGAGGTTTAAACTTTTCAGCTCCCAGCAGGTACACGCTTGCGTAAACAACAACCCCACCAGCTGCCAGTCCAATAAAGAAAATGAAATTCGACACATAAAGCCCCCAAACCACGATGTCGCCCATACCTGTTACAATCAATCCCCGCGTCCATTGAATAGTGTAGGCGTAAACACCGAAAGCGACTAAAATGATGAGCACCGCTATCCAACCTAGGAAAGCCCACCCGATTTTTCCGCTGATTCCAATAGTTTTCATTAGCTTCACCTCAAGCGCAATCCATACAAGTTTTTCTACTTCTATCGCCGAATACTCGCTGATGTAGCTCCATTGAACCATCTCTCCCAACAATACTTTAGGATATTATTATAATATATATCAAAGAATACTCCATCCCATCCAAGTCAAGGAATCCGAAATGTGTTCATGTTTGCAGCACCATATTGGAATCTAAACAGTTAGAAACGGAAAGACTCTTCCAATTATGGGAACAAACGGGAACCAAAAGTAGTATTCTTAAGTTTTTCGCTAAAAGAAAGAGCATTCATGACCTAGATTGCGTCGTGTTAAGCATATCCTCTACTTCCTCAGGTTGAACTCGTGGCATTTTCTACGGCAACGCCTTACGTAGAACGATCTTTTTGACGAGATGAGCAAGAACAACTCCTCCGACTAACCCTAGAACATAGCCGTACTGAAATACAATGGAAACACCGGCGACAAACAAGGCAACTGCGACATCGCTTTTCCTCAGGGTCACATCTCTAACAGCAAACGACAACTCAAGTCCCGAAAAGAGAAGCAGAACCCCAAGTACCGAGAATGGGAGCAAACTTAAGACCTGCACTATTGCCCCGCCGTAAAAAATACCCAAGGCTGCAAAGATGACCCCGATAATTATCATTGCACCTCCAGTTCTTGCTCCAAACCTGAAGTGCCCAGATAGCCCACCTGCACCATGACATACAGGTATCCCGCCGAGCAAAACAGCTACTAAGTTCATGAAGCCGTGGCTGAACGACAGGCGCCTCACAGAAACGGCTTTCTTTTCACCAAAATAATCATAAGAAAGTAACGATGTAGCCAAAATGGCGTTCCCCACCGTGAGCGGTATTTGAGGAAGGCCGAGTAAGACAGTTCCTTGCATAATATCTGTCGCACTAGGCAGAACAGGGCTAGGAAGGCCCAAACTGACGTTTTCTATAAAGACCCTAAGAGGGAAACCACCAAGAAAGGAAAACCCGACACCGATCGAAAGAAGAATCAAAGCCGATGGAAATCTTCTGCTCTTAAGGAAAATCAACACGACGACTACTCCAACGAAAGACAGAATCCATCCCGCCAATTGGTCTTTCTGCATAAACCGGAATGCGACTAGAATCAGGTTTAGACCTAGACCTAGCTGAATTCCTCGAACAACACTCTTGTGAATGATCCTGTTTATCAGCGCAATGCCGTTTGTGAGTGACAAGACCAAGAAAAAGACTCCAACCACCAAACCAGCGCCAAGAAGAAACGTTGGCGAGTACATTTCAGTTATCATTATGGAAGCTGTCGCTTTCATCGGCTGAACAGGCAAGGGAATTCCAAAAACAAGACCGGAGTACACGTACAAAAGACCGAACGAAAGAAAAATGCCCTTGGGATCCAAACCGTTCAAGACAACGAGAACTGTGACAAGGGGAATAAAAGTTCCAAGATCCCCGAACGCTCCAGCCAACTCGTTTCTGTCGAATCGCAACGACACCATGGCGACAAATCCATCCGCTAGTTTGACATCACTCGAAATCCCGGAATCCTTGTTTTAGGAAGAGGAGATCCTACTTTTCGATATATTTACGATTACAATCATTTAAAGCTAACTTTTTAAGCTGGAAACATGTACTACATGGATTTCGAGGGTCCTCTAGGTGCTTGGGTGGCAGGAAATCATCTTGGTTTTGGCGCTCTTGTTGCTCGTCGTTGGACCCGGCAAACTTCCTGAGATTGCCCGAGAACTGGGCAAGATAATCGCCGAGTTTAGGAAAGCTAGTGGAGGAATCACTGACGCCATCACTTCCTCACAAACGGTCTCCAAAGGAAGCAAAGAAATCATCGACATGGTGAGCAAGCTAAACGTGAATACCGAAAGGAAAACGGAGGGAGGAATAACAATGCAAAAAGGCTTAAGCGTTGATAAGAGTCAGGCTGAGAGGACCTCAACCGCAGGAATCGAAGAAAGCGAGGTGAAGAATTGATCCTTTTCGATTGGCACATCTTGTCTTCTTTTCTAAACTTGGGCTGGCCTGAACTAGTTCTGGTTCTCGTCATCCTCATTTTCGTTTTTGGGGCAAGCCGTCTCAAAGACATCTCAAAAGCCCTAGGTGAGAGTGTAAGAGAATTCAGAAAGTCAAGCTCGGAAACCCCAGTTGAGGAAAAGGACAAAGACAAAGCCATACTTGACGCCGCAAAGAAAATGGGAATAGAGACCGAGGGAAAAAACGTAAAACAAGTCCTAAATGAGATGAGCAAGAAAGGCGTGGAAGATTAGGACTTTCGACCATCTATCGACCTAGTGATTTCCCATGCCTGCCGCTGGAGCAGAGTTGACCTTCTGGGAGCACGTGACTGAGCTTCTACGAAGATTTCGGATTATTTTCATCGCCGTGGCAGTGGCATCAATGTTTGTAATGGCTTTTCCATTAAACATCAACTTTGAAAACCTATCTTTGTCGAACCCTTGGACCACAACTGTCGCAGTCATACTCATCAGAAAAATACAAGAAGACCTTGTTCCACCTGAGGTTGAACTTCTTCCAATCAGTTGGTTTGCACCACTCGAAATCTACCTGTTTGTCTCCGTCATGCTGGGTGTTGTGATCAGTTCACCTGTGATTATGTATGAAATCTACAAATTCATTAGCCCAGCCCTCCATGAAAATGAAAGAAAAAGCATCTTGACCTTCGTGACCTTCTTCACTAGTCTGTTCGTCTTCGGCGTGGCTTTTGGCTATTTTCTCATAATGCCGACAAGTGTCCGCGCTTTACTTCTAGCCTCAAGCTTTCTAGGGCTTCCCCTTAAATTTGAGTTCGCCGAGTTTTTCTCACTTATCATGGGTGGCACCCTCCTTTCAGGCTTCATGTTCACGTTTCCAGTGTTTTTCGTCCTGTTGGTGAAAGCTGGAGTTCTGAAAACAAGTCACATTACTCGAAATCGGAAATCACTTTATCCAGGAATATTAATCCTGATCGCAATTATTGACCCTGACCCAACAATAATAACTGAAATTGCTTTATTCATCCCAATCTTGATTCTTACAGAGATCAGCGTCTTGATCGCCAGACGATACGAAAAAGAACGGCAGCCTTAACCCCAATGGCACTTTGGGCAACCCTCAGGAAGGAGACCTCCCTTTGGCGTCAATCTGCTCATTCAGCGACTGAACAATTAATCAGGGCTCTCCGCTAACCCGAGTAATATAGCTACAATGCAAGAGAAGAAGGAACATGGGAGATTTCGATTCTGGAATATTGTTCTAGAGGAAACACTCCTTTAGAATCCCGCTAGCTCTGTTTTCTTAACGAGAACTATAGAAAGGAGTTATAGAGCATTTTGTCAGTTGCAGAAACCCCGCATAAACGTCGAGACCACCTCTACATCATGGCGGAAATACTGGAAGTAGCCATGGACGGAGCCCTAAAAACCCAGATTATGTACCGAGCTAACCTAAGCTTCGCCCAGCTTAACGAGTACTTAAAGATCATGATGGACATAAAACTGTTGGAAGTAATTAGAAACTCTGAAAAAACATTCTACAAGACCACTCAAAAGGGCATGCGTTATCTCCAAAGTTACCGGGAAATACGAGATTTGCTCAAGAAAGAGCGAAGCGGCGGCGACTCTAGCAATGGAAACGGAGTCTATCTGGTAAAACGCGGCTCGCAAGTCATATGCAGCAAAGGACCCTTCTATTAGAACCCCGCGTCTCCGCCATAAAGAACAGCTTGCGACTTACTAATCGACTTTTGCACGTGCCGGTCGTAATAGTTTCACTTTTCTCACTGTAAACCATCGACTTCCTTTCTATCTCAATGCTTATGAAGACTCACTCCAACCTTTGATTTCTTGAAAACCGTTGTGATACCATTGCTAACCACAGGCGAGCAAACGTTATCATTGGGCATTCAGGGCATTAACCAAGCTTTTCCCGGCTTCAGACTGGGCGACTTTGCTGTCTTGCAGGGACATCCGTTTTTGAGGGCTCTGATTTCTAAGCTGTGTGTTCATTGTCAGCTTTCAAGGGAGAAAGGCGGGTTGGATTCCTCAGTCATTTTCATAGATGGCGGAAACACCTTTAACCCGTATTCTATTTCAGCTACTGCTCAAGAACTTGATGTAGACCCCAGATCAACATTGAAACGAGTGTTTGTCTCACGGGCTTTTACCGCGTATCAGCTTTCAACTCTTGTTTTAGAAACATTGGAAGACGCCCTCAAACGTTACAGCTCAAAGCTGATCCTCATCTCTGAGATCATCGATTTGTTTTTAGATCGCGATGTCCCCACAAACGAAGCATCAGGAATCTTCAGAAAAATGATGGTTCATCTTGTCGACCTCGCACTCAGACGAAACATAATCGTGGCAGCCACATGCTCTAACAACGAACGTTCCAAGAGACTCGTCCTTCTTGAGACTATATTGCTTGAAAGAGCAGGGATAATCGCAAAGGTTACCGAGTCTAAAGGTAGGCTGCAGTTAACCATCCAAAGCAACAGGTTTCCCAAACTCCTTACCTTTGACGTTTCGCATAGCAAGTCAACTTTAGAGAAGTTTGTGGAGGCATGAACCCAACGGGGCGAACAGTTGTTTCGTATAGGCAGGCTTTGGAAGGAGAAGTTGCCGTGTGGAAAGGCTTCAGAAAGGCGTTGAGAACGCGTGACGCTGAAGCTTTCGATAGGATGATGAATGCTTGCAGGCTGCATGCTTCGGCTGCCAGCATGGCGACAAGGCCAGTTCTGTTCGAGGCGATGGTGATGTCAATTTTGTTGGAGCAAGAGAAAGTTATCATGGAGCTGGCTGAAAAACTTGACCGAATTGAAAAGCGACTTCATCAGCCTTGACCCTTTGCATGGCTGGATTTTAGATTTATATCCTTCAGCGTTTGGCGAGATGACGGTTTGGCTGATAACCGAGAAAGGCGAGAGAGTTAAGTTCGTTGATGAGTTTCTTCCGAGAATCTATGTTTCTGGACACATTGCAGATTTAGCTAAGCTTGCAGACAGGTTGAGAAACAGCAGGTCTGTGGTCAAATGGGCTTACGTTGAGAAGTACGCAGACTTCATGAACGACAGGAAATCCAGAGTTTTGGAAGTCACGGTTGCTGATTGCCGTGTCAGGTCGTTTCTAGCTCGCAGAATATTGAGATCAGGAGGATACAGCAGGTACAGGCTTCACAACGTGGATGTTCCAGATGCTCAGATGTATCTTTACGAAAGAGACATTTTTCCGTTAGCTTATGTTGGAGTTGCATTTCAGGGTAAACGTTTGGCTTATTGGTTGATGGACTCAGTGGAAAGCTTTGATTACAAGCTGCCGCCTCTGCGCTTGCTTAAGTTGGAGGTTCAGATAGCAAAGAAAGGACATGTTCCATCGTTTAAAGACGCTGTTCAAGACATAACATTGGAGTCAGACGGTAAAGAAATCGTCATCGATGAAGGCGATGAAAAACAGAAACTTTTGAGCATGGTTGAAGCTGTTTGGAAGGAGAACCCTGATGTTGTCTTGACTGACGGCGGCGACTCCTTCCTATTGCCGTATCTGGCGTATCGTGCGTCGATAAACGGTGTTCTTGACCGTCTTATCGTGGGCAGAGATAACGTGCCCTTAAGAGCCGATAGAAAACGTGGAGCCACGTTCTTTTCGTATGGCAGAATATATTTCAAGGCGCCTACGCAGAGACTGTATGGACGCATACACGTTGACTCTCGAAACACTTTCATTTATTCCTCAAGCAGTTTGCACGGCTTGGTTGAAGTGGCGCGAACATGCAGGGTGCCGTTGCATCGTGCTGCGCGGGCTTCTATCGGCTCGATTATGTCTTCGCTGCAGCTTTATCAAGCAGTGAAGGATGAGATACTAATTCCTTGGAAAAAGAATGAGCCTGAATCGTTCAAGTCAGGCTGGGAACTGCTCATAGCTGATCGTGGCGGCTTTATTTTTGAGCCTAAGTTGGGGCTTCATGACAATGTTGTTGAAGTGGATTTTGCTTCTATGTTTCCAACGTTGATGGCTACTCGCAACATTTCTGGAGAAACTATTCTTTGCAAGTGTTGCCCTAACTCGTCGTTGAGAGTGCCCGAGTTGGGTTACAATGTTTGCAGAAAACGAGAAGGCATTGTTCCCAAGAGTTTGTGGCTTATTCTAAGAAAAAGAGCGTTGTACAAAGAATTGAGAAATGAGGCTGAGAACGATGAGTCTAGAGAGATGTTTGATCTGCGGCAAGGCGCATTGAAATGGATTCTTGTAACATGCTTTGGGTATCTTGGCTACAGAAACTCGCGGTTCGGTAGGGTTGACGCTCACATTGCAGTCTGTGCTTTTGCTCGTGATGCTTTGTTGAAAACTGTGCACATGGCTGAAAAACGCGGGTTCGAAGTGGTTCATGGAATAGTTGATTCATTATGGCTTACGAAAGAGGGCGCTGAACCTAGAGACTACGCTGAATTATGCGGTGCAGTTAGCCGCGAGGTTGGCGTGCCCTTAAACATAGAAGGGCGGTACAGGTGGATTGTTTTCTTGCCCTCAAAGACTCATGCTGGAGTTCCAGTGTTAAATCGGTATTATGGAGTTTTTGACTCTGGAAAGATCAAGGTTCGGGGAATCGAGGCGCGACGGAGCGACACGCCAAAGTTCATACTTGACGCTCAGATGAGTATGATTCAAGTGCTGGCTAAGGCGCGCAATTCGAAGGAGTTTTTGGAGAGAATCCCTGAAGCGTTGAATGTTCTGAGAGATTATGCCAAGAGATTAATTGAAGGCAGGGTTCCAGCAACAGAGCTGCTTATTGCTAAAAGACTTTCCAAGAACCCTAGCGACTATACTCATGATGTTCTCAATTCAATCGCAGCTAAGCAGTTGGTTAGGGAAGGCGTTGATGTCTCAGCTGGACAGACGATAAAATATTTGATAACACATTATAGAAGCAAAAGCGCATGTGGACGTGTTCAACCTGCGCAGCTTTTGAACCCGAAAGTTCGCTATGATTCTCAGAAATACTTGGAGCTTTTGCTTTCATCTGCAGCGAACATATTAAGCCCTTTTGGCTGCTCGGCTAAAAACCTCTACAACATCATCCTTCAAAGAGAAACTTGGCAGCCTAACCGCTTTAGTTCTTCCCTAAACATCGATTGCTTTCAGAGCGATCCTACGAAAGTAACCGAGCCGTTACGCCGTCAAACTTGACGGTTTTGAGTTCACCCGTCTTGTTGTTCTGGAACTTAACCTTGTAGATTGGGGCGTAAATGACGGCGCGATCCGTGACTTCAAACAGTTCCTTTACGACGCGCTTGATTTCTAGGGGCCTTCTAACTATCTTGCTTCGAACTATATCGATTTCCTCGTTGGGAAGTATGTCGAGCCTCTTGGTTGTCTCGATTTCGGCTGCCAACTTTTTAGAATGCTCTTCCGATGGAGCAGAAGGTATGCGTTTAGGTGAGACCTCTCTGCCGTCGGCTGAAAGAACAACGTAGGCTTTTGCCTCGTGAACGAGGCGTTCTTCTCCCTCAATTCGCACTACCTTGCCTGCTGGTTCGTTTGAAACCTCAGGCTTGAAGGTTTGATTGAACAAGATCACTTCTTGGGCTTTGTCGTCGACTCTTATTGTGTAAATGCGCCTGCGATAGTAGTCTATGTTGTATTTCCCATCGACTACAACAAAAACTTCATAATCCTTCTCAAACGCCACTTGCTGAATCAGGTCAGGGTTAGGTTTCAAGAAGCCAAATTTCACAAAAAGGCGATCTTTGACTTTTTCTGTGGCAAGTTTAATCACTGTGGGGTCGATCAACGTCTTGTAAACAATGATTTTTCGGTCAGTCACCTTTTCTGGGACGGGCTCAGGGACTGGGGGAACCTGCACTGTCACGGCTTGGGCAACCAATCATCTACACCCGTAACTGACAGCGTGATTTTCTTAATAAGTGATTTATGAATTTGAACTAAATATTCAAGCTTGATGCGTGAACAGGTCATGTTATGTTTTGGTTTTGTCTATATGGTATAGCGTGCGAAAAATTTTTTATGTTCTTGGGCTGGTTAACTGTTTGTGTTTTGGGTTCTGAGTGTTGTTTCTGGGTTTGTTGGCTGGTGTTTTGTGGGGCGGTTCTGCGGTCTCCTTATATCATCTTTTGTTCATAAAAACCAAGCAATATCCAATCTTTTTGATTACAGAACAACTGTCATTCATCATTGCTCCAATGTACTCTGAGGTTGAGACAGCATGGGAGACAGGCAAGTATGACACAGAATCAAAGATTGCGCCCAAAAATGTTGTAGAGGAGATTATAAAGATTCCATGCCGCATTGTGGATATCTTGTTGAAATCACCCTTTCTGAATGTCCGAATTGTGGTGGAGCAATAAAATGAATAAAAAATCTAAAATTGATCAATTTGGAATCGCATGATTCGAACGATAACTGTTTACTCTTTATTTTACCTTTTCCACATTTCTTTTGTTTAGGAGCCTCTAACGGTTCACACATGAATCACAATCTTAAAGCGTTGTCAGTTGTCTTTGTCGTGGGTTTTCCGAAAGTGGAACAGGGCGAACACTGTTTGATTAAAGATGTGTGTACTAGCTGGTTTTCTTCAACAAGTAATTCTGAGATGCGGGGTAGAAGGTCTACAGTCTTTAGCCCATCTTGAAGCCTAGGAAGAATGCCAGTCCGAAGGCGCCTGCGAACGGCAGGTGTGCAATGATCGGGGCTATCCATTCTGCCGCTTGGCCTGTAAGACCCAGGGCTCCTGAGACAGAGTCTCCGAGTGCACTGTAATTGATAGAGATTATGCCTCTGTAGCCTAAGTAGACGAGTGCTAAGATGAATAAGCCGATTATTACTGCTACGATTTTCATGAATTTCTTTAGTGCATACCCTGCTATGAAGCCGCCCACTCCGCCTATGCCTAATTGATAGCCTAATGGAGACAGAATAGCGCTCATGATTAAACCTCTTCTCTCAGATTCAGCTTCGCGTTACTTTTTATGTCTTTTGTATTGAAGCTATGCAAACTCCATCTTTGCAGCCCGTTCAGCAGCCTCGTGACTTACGGATGGTATCAGAACTGAGAGCAGGATGAGCCTATTGGAGCTGTTTTTCCAACCGTGGAATGTGCCTGCTTCAGCCTCGACTATGCTTCCAAAGCTTATTTGGCGGGTTTCTTTGCCCTTTGTGAAGTTCGCGGTGCCTTTGATTACATAGAAGATTTCGTCAGCCTCGGGATGCTTGTGAAGAGCCACGTCTTGATTCGACTCGAAGCAAAGGAGACGCATGAGGCCGCTTGAACCTTCAAGGGGCACTTTCACGTATTTCTTTGGCGAGAATTTTGCCAATGACTTTATCGTCAACACGTTCATCGTCAATCAGCCTTCTGGATGGGTCATTCCATATTGCAGTCTTCATGCTTTATGGTTTGTTCACAAACGGCTTAAATTCTAATACATTGCAGTCTAAGACAAAATCGAATGCCATGAGGCTGAGGTGATCCAGAAAATGGTCGAGCTGTTCGACATCTTCTTGCTCAACCTAGCGGTAACGGTTGGAATGTTTGTGGTCCTCATCTTCCGTGCTTGGCTGGAACTCAAGCACTTCCGAATTCTATGGAAGGAAGCTGAATGGAGACGAACCTACGAAACAGTTGGAAGAATCTTGAGGGCTGAAAAGGAGCTCTTCAAAGGGGTCGAAGGCGGCGACGAACTCTACAAACTCTTAACACAGATGTTCAACGTTGAAGAACAAGCTTAGCAGGTGCCGGGTCTACACAGCCGCGATTTCTTCTTCTTCGTCGGCTTCAATCTCAAGTGTCTCAGCCTTAACGTCATCTTTCCACGGCTGTGGCGCACCTGCACTTGATTGACCATGAACCATTTGAGTTCTCAGCGCGAGGATGTTAGCGACGGTTTCCTCGATTCTTGCGTTGTAGTCCATCCACTTCTGTATTTGAATTATCAAAGCTTTGGTCATCAGAACCAAGATCATTGTCATGATTCCTAAAGAAAGAATAACTGCGCCGTAACCAGTGAACATTGGAAACAGAAGCAGCGAAAATCCGCTGCCTAGCATAGCTGCAGCTACGACCATGCCTGCCCAATAAGCTTCGCTTTCGTCCAACAGCTACACCATTCCAGATTAGAGAGGCTTGTCGTGCACTATTTAATGGGTATGAATTCAGAATCATAATCGAACAAACCATTTTTTGTCGTTCATTTCAACTGGTCATTGACCCAAAACCAGTGAGACATGATCCTGTGTGGTTTGCCTTTGTTCTCAAACCCATAGCGGCTTAGAGGCTTCGTCAGATGCCGCTGCGAACGAAGCGAGGCTACATACAAGATCTCTTGCAGGCCTCTAGGAACTTCAACCGTTTGTTTCTTGATTGTAGATGAACGAAACCCACACTTGTCGCACCTGAAACCCTTTTCAATGCCCATCGATTTCAGACGCTTACCGCATTTCGGGCAAACGGGGTTTCGGAACACGATGTTAGGCGCCAAGTCAACGACTCTAAATTTCTCCAGGTTTATAGTAACGGGTCGCTTGCGTCCCGCTGGGCGCACGCCACCAAAAGCCTCGATGACGTCGCCTTCAATCAACTCAGCCGCTTTTCTTCTCAGAATCCCAGTGGGTTCGTACGCGGCACAGTCGATCTGACCAGTCGCATCGCTGATAGAGAAGACGATGTGTCTTCTGGGAATCGTTCGGGGCGACTTGACAACTTTGCCCCCTACGACGGCTGGGCTGTATACTTTGACGTCCTTGATCGCGGCAACTTTTCGAAGATGAGCGTCGGTACCATGGTTTGTGCGGAAGAGGGTCCATCGCTCAACAGGTTCAAGGCAGCGAACCATGGCGTGAGCTTTCACGACGACGCTGGCGGTTTGCCCTCGAATGCCGTAAAGTATTGGATCTGGTCCGCGAGGTGTAATCAGGATTCGTTTAGTTTCTGGATCAACGTTGTTGAACGTAAAGGGCTGGGTTGCTTCGTTCATCCTGAAAACTGACGAAGCGTCGACTCGTCTCTCAGTTCCACGGTTCACGCTTGTCCTGTACGTTATGAGTTCGTAAGTGTAATCCCCATCAAGCGTCTCGCCAATGGCGGCTAGCGCACCGATGATTCCGCGTCCACTCTTGAAACCGACAGCTTCAGCCCTAAACAGTTTAACGAGCTTGGTGGCGTCTTTCATTTTCACAACACCCTGAATGGCATGCTTTGCGAAGGTCGCCAGCTCTTCGGGAATGGCATCGCCAAAGAAGATAACTATGCCAGGCTCGGTGCCAGAATACTCTAGATCGCTGTTCTTTTCCACTGTGTCGATGAGGGCCTCCCTGATTTCTTCAACCTGACTCTTATCGCACGTGAATCTGAGGCAGAGAGCACCGTTTCCACGTGTCTTCCAGGGCACATTGGGGTTGAGCCGGACAAGGTTGGGATGGTCAACGAATGATATGCCCATAGCATGGAGTTTTTCGATGAGCAAAGAAGCTACGTAAGTTGTGCAGCCTTTTCTCGGTGAATCTGTGTCATCCAACCCAACGTGCACTGTAATCATTGATGAAGACTCACTTTCAAGAGTGAAGCTCGATGATAAGAATTTAGTCCTCTCTATGAAAGAAGCCGACAAAAAAGATGGAGGTTTGGGAGGTTAAGGCGTTTCCACTACTATCATGGTCAGGGTTGAGCGAACCTTGTTCAAGCGTCGAACATGCCATGTGACCACGTCTTTCAGCTTGTCCATCGTATCGGCTCTGATTTTGGCAACCACATCGTAGACGCCATAGACAACGAACGCCTCGACAACGCCTTCCACTTTGTTCAGTTCCTTGAGCACTTCTTCCTCTGAACCAATCTCGGCGTTGATGAGCACGAAAGCCATTGGCAAAGAGTCATTCATTCCTCCACTGCGTTATTTGTTTACACAGTTGTATCCTATAACCTAAAATAATTTTCCTTTACCCATTTATTTCGCCTATCCATTTTAGTTTAGGATTTGGGGAGGAGACTTGCAGGGAGAAGAAGCCTTTCATCTCAAGCTTTCTGCTGTGAAAGATCGGTTGGAGAACGCGGGTATCCCATGGGTTGTTTTTGCTGGAGCCGCTGCCTATTGCTACGGAAGCATTAGACATGTGACGGACATTGACATTCTAGTTAGAGGTGCAGACCTTAAGAAAGTAAAGGCTGTGTTAAAGGATGTTGATATTGAAGACTTTGATGTTATAGGCGATTTCGAAATTAGAACGGATCAAGGAGTTTGCGGTTTCTTCATGGACGATGAGATGATTGAAAGAATACGATGGATGCGGCTTTTTGGTGTGTTGGTTCCAGTCATTCCCCTTGAGGACAACATTGTTTTCAAGGCGATTCTTCAGAGGGGAGAGAACCAGGGCAAACATGACATAGAGGATATAGCGCACATGGTAAAGAATGAAAGAATAGATTTGGAATACCTCAGGAAGAGAATTTCCAGAAATCGGGTTGCGAAGAGGGTTACGCCGCTACTTAAATCGCTCATTCCAAACATCTGAGAAATGAAAACGCCTATAACCTAAAGTATTTTTGCTGTGCTCCAACTATAAGTGAGACGGAGAGACACACGATTTGTCAATTTCAAGCCGAGAAATGCGGGCTCTCGAAGTTAATTCGGAATATTATAGTGTGTCGCGACTTCAGCTGATGGAAAACGCAGGCAGAAGCATCGCAAGCGAAGTCGCAAGGAAATTCAAGCCGTCCAAAACCAGAGTAGCCGTGTTCTGTGGTCTGGGAGGAAACGGCGGCGACGGCTTCGTGGCAGCCAGACACCTCCTAGCTTATGGCTTCAAAGTGCAAATAGTGCTCGCAGGAAAACCAAGCGATATAACCGACAGGGAAGCCAAGGTAAACTGGGACGCATTAGAGACGCTGACAGAGTACATGAACGTTCATGAAGTCGACGATTCATCCCTAATACCACACATTGAAGCTGAAGTTGTGGTCGACGCCTTGCTGGGAATAGGACTGAAAGGGCGCCCGCGACCACCAATAAGCCAGTTGATAGCCAGAATCAACGTAATGAAAGCCTTTCGCTTGGCCGTCGACGTGCCATCAGGCATCAACTCCGATACAGGCGAAGCCCTAGGAGAAGCCGTTAAAGCCAACCTAACTGTGACTTTTCACAGACCAAAACTAGGGCTGAAGAAAACAAGAAAGTACACTGGTGATCTCATCGTCGCGTCCATTGGGTTGCCCGAAACCTTTGAGCAGTTTGCAGGACCCGGCGACGTTCAAATGGTCGTGAAACCCCGGTTGCCCACAGCTCATAAAGGAGATTTCGGCAGACTTCTCGTCATAGGGGGAAGCGAAGTCTTCTCAGGCGCACCCGCTCTCGTAGCGTCTGCCGCATATCGAACTGGAGTAGACTTGGTTCACATTGCGGCTCCAAGTAAGACTGCCTATGCCATATCTTCAATGTCGCCAGACTACATGACGATCAAACTGGAAGGCGACCACTTGAACCCACCTAACGCAACTGCTCTTGCATCATACCTGAAGAAGTCAACTGCAGTCGCCATGGGACCAGGGCTAGGCTTGCACAAAGAAACAAAGGAATTCGTCCGCGAGATGATCAGAAATGCTGAAATGGTAAAGACGCCTCTGCTGCTCGATGCTGACGCGCTGAAAGCATTCGCTGAATTCAAGCGAAGAGTCAAGGCACCCTTAGTATTGACGCCGCATGCAGGTGAATATAGGATTCTCACGGGCAGTAACGTAGCAGATGATATTGCTAAGAGAGCTGCAGAAGTGCAGAAGACTGCGAAGGAATTGAACGCTGTCATCCTGCTCAAAGGAAACACAGACATTATATCTGATGGAGAAAGAATCAAGTTCAACTTCACAGGCAATCCAGGTATGACGGTTGGTGGAACAGGCGACGTATTGTCGGGCATAGTTGCGGCTTTCTTGGCTCAAGGCGTCGACGCTTTTGAGGCGGCGGTTGCAGCAGCTTTCATAAACGGAGCAGCTGGAGACTTCACTGCTTCTGAGAAGGGATTTCATATGGTTGCCACTGATCTGCTCGATTGGATTCCCAAGGTGATGAACGATCCGATGTCGCATTTGAGGGTACGCAAACGTGGCTAACAAAGGAAATATCAAGATCACTGTTTACCACGCTCAGCAGGACGATCCCAAAAAATGTACCTCTCTGAAACTGAAGCGTTTCGGTTTGGCGAGGATTGTTCCCCACATTAGGGCATTGCCTCAGGGCGCAGTGGTTTTGAACCCGTTTTCGGTCAAGGCTTTTTCCCCCGCGGATTGTTCAGCAGTCATTAGGCACGGATTAGCCGCAATCGATTGCAGTTGGATACATGCCAGTCAGGTTTTCGAACTCGAGGCGCGCGGGGTTTCCAGAGCTCTTCCATACTTGATTGCCGCGAACCCGGTAAATTATGGTACGCCGACTAAGCTGAGCACGGTTGAAGCGTTGGCTGCAGCGCTTTACATCACGGGTTTCCATGAAGAGGCGGAGAAGCTTCTCTCGAAGTTCAAGTGGGGACCAGAGTTCATAAGGCTCAACCGCAGAATGCTGGATGCCTACGCTAAAGCAAAGGACAGCGCAGAAGTGGTTGAACTGCAGAAGAGATTCATGTCCTAGATCATGGTAAACTCCTAAAGTGCATAGACTTATTATTTAATGCCGCGTAGAATAGGCGTGGTTGAGGATCTTGCCCAACAGACATTTCAGGATGTGCATGATTATCAGTTGTGGTCGCAGATGCCAGAAAACGGTTCATGAATGCGTGATGTGCTTGCGAAACCGGGTGGAGCACAAAGGAGTTCACAATGATGAAAGAATGAGAGTCATGCAGGCATGGGGATACGAAGTCTAGCAACAGTATCTAATAACTAGAACCCTTTGAATACCACCCCAGACCGATTGGCAGGATCAGAGAGGAAGGCAGGGCCTCAAAACCATTATGGAGGCGCCAACCAGCGTTGGGAAGGCATTCAAAGGGGGACCCCACTCCGTATTGACTATATGCACGGTTTAGGTATTTAAGAATTGTTAAGTCGCAAGTCCCCAATTAACCCGTGCACTTGATACATAAATGATACACATTGTTTCCAGAGAGATGATGAGACTTCTCACCATCCTGAATAAGCAGAATCTTGCACAACTCCGTTGACGTTCACATGATTCTTGAATACGCTCATTCCAGATGAAACAGACTTGTGCACGATGCGACAGATTGTATGGTCCTAAGGAGACAATGGATAGAACCCCAATGACACATGGTTGCTATGGCAATGTCAGTTAATCGGACCGTATTTTTCTGGAGACTGCAAGTGCTGCCAATGTCGCACCCATAAAGATTGGCAGGATTGTGAAGGATGGAAACTCTGGAACCACACTGATGGGAACATGAAGAGTCCAAGCATATGGATTGAACTCGTTGTCAAAGTTCCAAATAACGGCATAACCCTCAACGAGGAGTGCTCTGTTAACGTTCAAGAGATGCGTGGAATTGTAATCGACGTACACAACGCAAACCAATCGTCCATATTGATCTGTTCTGTAAACGTCGTCTACATCAAGATAAACCGTCTTCTGATCCACAAGTGAGGTAAGAAAGCTCCTAGCTTCAGAGTATTGATACTCACCAAGGTCTGGCGCATCAATATCAGCCAACCTTATTCTGTCTCCCGAGGTTGTGTCAAAAGTATCCCCGTCTATAACGTAGCTAACAATAGCGGTTGCATCAATCTCTCCTGATGAACCTTGAACGAAGCGAACTAGGAATGATGTGAACACCGCTAGAACTAGAAACAGCAAGATCCTTTTCCTCAACTTCTTTTCCTTCCTTTTCGTCATCCCTATGATTTGGTTTCCACTTGCATTAATAATTTAAGGAGAGATAATGCGCGCTGCTGGCATCAAAGTAGTCTGGTTTTATACAAAGGTTTCCATGAAACTTGCACAGTTGGCCATAGGATACAAAGATTCCTCTTGTACATTAACACTAGTAGAGCGGGTGTGTGCAATGCTAAAGAGTTGGTGTGCTGGTCGTAACCAGTCTCTTGTTCAGATACGTAGGTTTGTCTGATGGATCTTTGGAAAGCCACACGGTCCTTACATTTTTAGGTCAAGAACTCGCTGGAAATAAGGGGTCTATGGACGCTCCTGACTCTCGACGAGTTTGGTTAAAAGAACGCTAAACCTGCAGGAGTCACACAAGCCGTCTTGCCCCGCTGGTCTTTTTCGACATTTTTCACATTTTTCTTGTGTTTCTTTCTCGCCAAACAAGCCCCTTTCTCTAAGCATTGAACGAATGAGCTTGCTCATTCAACTCACTGATTGAACAACTTGAGAAGTAGGTATTTCAAGCTAATGACAGAAAGCTCTATACCTTCAATGAGTCTTTGCGCTGACATGTATAGCTTTCAATTCCCCTTTGCTGGGATTTTTCCTTGACTCCACACACCCCGCATATAAAACTGCAACAAACACACACGCCGCAGACTACTACTTCTGAGCAAAAACCAGCTCGGTATCATTACTGACTCTAAGCAAAAGTTAACGACTAATGAAACAGAAACTACCGCTCCCTCATCGTAGCCAAGTCTTTGCAAACAATGCACTTGTTGATGCCACAACTGCCCAACCTCACCCCGCCCAAGAGCAGCACATTTGGATCATATTTGTAATTGAATGCAGCAAACCAGAGAGGCCTACGGCGAAGCATGGTTGAAGAAGATATAAGGGGCAGACCGCCTTCTTCTTCCGAAATTTCTTTTCCCGCAGAGACCCACAACATACCCAAACACCACGCATACCAACATGGAATGTCACGCTAAACTATATTGAAACACACCACAAACCAAAAG
>Ga0315314_1001060_pt1 | contig 26064 bp, 25 predicted proteins | sample TDP9_MG_FD_203631 | JGI IMG/M metagenome (GOLD analysis project Ga0315314, IMG submission 203631) | Freshwater sediment microbial communities from Lake Towuti, South Sulawesi, Indonesia - TDP9 | ecosystem: Environmental > Aquatic > Freshwater > Lake > Sediment | place: Indonesia: South Sulawesi... | reverse complement strand
GCCCTCTTGTATTAGTTGCACCGCTCGCCGACGGCGGCGTTCCAGTTCTTCTGCGCTTCCTTTTGGTCTCATATATAAGGTATCGGAACATTTGCTTGCGTCACCTTAGAAAAACTGGAATCAATAACCCACGAATTGTTGCCAATTCTCTTTCGTTTGTAACAAAATTGCGAATGTTATTGGGTCTTGGATTATAGAAGCTGCTCAGCCGAATTGCGCCGAGGCAAACAAAGCAAGCCAGAGCCGCATAGGCGATGGCAAATTGATAATTGATTATTGATAATTGATTATTAAAAGAAGACCTTTGGAGGGCAAAAAATATAATGGTACCTATTGCAAATAGAACTAATAATGTCAGCCACAGGCCGAGCGACAGCTCAAACTTGTTTTGCAGCAATATCCCTGTTATTAGGCCCACCGCGATAAAGGCAAGAGGTGATGTGCTTACAATTTGTTTGTGAAGATTTCTTTGGCCTGCAAGCTGTTGGTCAATCAGAGCTAATTTTCGCTGTATGTCGTCCATATTTGTCTGACGCCAGTCAAGATTTGGCCTGCAATTTTATCGCAGGTTGTGTTTGTTTGCTACTGATAAAGTCGCAGATTTTCTGGTATATTGTGGCGTGCAAATGTGCTTCTTGGTTCTCAATGAGTATCAAGTATCTGCTATCAAGAATCGAGCGGTTAAATTAAGGTCTTGAAATCATAGGCGTAAAATGATAATATTATCTCCAAGCCGGCTTAGCCGAATGCAAAAAATTGGCGTCAAGCCACATCAAAAAAATTTAATATGGTGGTAATTGGTGATGGAGAGAATAGAGCAGCTCAAAGAAGTCTTAGAAAAATTATATGCCAAATATAATCACTTTGAATTCATACCGCCTGACCCGTTGCAATTCTTATATAAATACTCAAACCCCGCAGATAAGGAGGTAGTTGGTTTTCTATCGGCGGCCCTTGCCTATGGCAGAGTTGAGCAGATCGAAAAAAGTCTAACCAGCCTATTTGGCCTTATGGGGCCAAGCCCCTATGCGTTTGTGAGAGAATTTGATGAAATAAAGCGTGAAAAACTTAGCACTTTCAAACATCGTTTCACAACCGGCCAGGATATTTCGGATTTGCTATACGTTTTGAGAGAAGTTTTTGAGGACAAAGGTTGTATAGAGAATTATTTTTTATTAGGATACAGCGAAACGGATAGAAACATCATTCCAGCCTTATCGAAATTTTCCAAATCGCTTCTGGCGATTCATGCCAATAGGCATAAGGGGCAGATTAGCAGAGGATTAAAATATTTGTTGGCAGACCCTTCCGCGGGAAGCGCATGCAAAAGACTGAACCTTTTTTTACGTTGGATGGTACGTAAGGATGAAGTTGATCCAGGTTTATGGAGCTCGATTGATAAAGCTAAATTGATTGTGCCAGTGGATGTACATATAAGCAGAATATGCAGGATAGTAGGATTTCACAGCCGAAAAACGGCCTCACTGTCAGCAGCGTTGGAAATAACGGAAAGTTTTGCTAAAATCGAGCCGGCTGACCCAGTCAAATATGACTTTGCGCTGAGCCGAATCGGCATCTTAGAGGACTGCACCGGCAAGCCTCGGCCTAAGTGCCGAGACTGTGAGCTTTTTAAGTTTTGCTACAAAGGTTAGCCCCGTCATCTTGATGACGGGGTTATTTGCAACCCTGCCATACAAGATGGCAGGGCTAACCTAAATAGATAACCATTATAGATGTCCATTTACATATTTGACTTTCTGTTCTATCTCCTTATCTGTAAAACAGAACCTTTTATCAAACCCTGTTGACCATACTTTGCCGACCAGACCAGCCTTTCGAAGAACAAAAGTTGACAAACGCTTGTATCTATGAACAATCTGTTCAATTGATTCTGACGAAACTTTTGCAACGATATGCACATGATTTGAGCAAACTGCGATTGCAAGAATCTTCTGATTTATTTTCTGTGCCTTTTGGAGTATCGCATTGCGAACAATATGTTTTTGACTTGAATCGAGTTTCACTGTCTGGAATTTTTGTTGTTTTTGATTTGCAGATTTTAATTTGTCATTTGCCGGCAGGATTGTGCCGTTTTTTACATACCCTCTTTTATCGCCTTGCAGCCATGAACCGTAAGTAGTCCACGTAATCATATAACCGATTAATTTTTTTGTCATATTTGGATAATAACTTATGGATTATATTTCCGACAACAATAATTTCGGTTAAGGTTTATATATTCGTTTAGCCCCGTCATCTTGATGACGGGGTTATTTCCCGAACACAACTTGCAATTGCCGAGTATAAAGATACAATCGGAATACTCGAATATCCAGTCTGTATTCAAAAGATAGAACATTATGAAAGACAAAATAAAAGTTTTGTTTCTTTGTACGGGTAATTCCTGCCGCAGCCAGATTGCAGAAGGCTGGGCCAGGCACTTGAAGGACGACATCATTGAGGCATTCTCGGCAGGCGTTTGGCCTGTTGGGATTAATCCAAAAGCGATAGAGGTGATGGAAGAGGCAGGAGTGGACATTTCCAGCCAAACGTCCAAGCACGTCGATGAATTGCGGGGGATCGATTTTGATTACGTTGTAACGTTGTGCGATAACGCAAGACAGCAGTGTCCGGTATTCCCCGGCAAAGCAAAGCTCATTCACAAAGGTTTTGAGGATCCCGTTGCCATGATTGGTAACGATGAGAAAATCATGCAAACCTTTCGCAAAATCCGCGATGATATAAAAGCGTTTATAGAAACCCTGCCGGGAAGTCTGGAATGAGGTCAGAAGACAGAAAACAGAAGACAGAGGACAGAACTTTTGATTTATTTTTATGAATCCCGACTTCTGAAATCTGTCATCTGCCTTTGGGTTTAGGGAAAATGGATTCAGAACAACTGGAAAAATATAGCTCGGCGATAACGTTATCGGATATGGAAGTCTTCGTATTTCCGGAGCTGACGTTCAGCCTGGTTTTAGCCGATATTATGAGCCCGATTATCTGGCAGTGGCGCGACGCCGATTGTTTCAAAAAGCTCGAAGGAAAAAGCACATATAGGAAGCTTTTACGCCTGCGGCAGTTCATAATGGACGAGTTTGAGTTCAACCTCGATCTGGAAACCTGGGGTCTTACAACAAAACAGAAAGAGTTCGAGCGATTCAAAGATATTCTTTCGCCGCGGGAGATTGCCGCCAGCAACGCACTATTCGGCTATGAGGGTGACAAGTATTATTTCGATGTGGATATTCGCAAACATTTCGGCCTTGATAAATATGATAGTGACGTTATTCCATACTGGAAGACCGAGACTGTGGAGGCAATGAATGCATTTCGTTTCAAGCACGGCTACAAAACCGGTGCAGGCGAATGTGTGTCTCTCTCGTCTTTATATGCCGCAGCCGCTTTTATCGTTTGTGGTGTCCCTCTAAAAGACATCTATATGGTACTTACGCCGCTGCACTCGCAAAATTTTATCGACATAGAAGAGGGAATTTTAACCAATAATAGACGCCTGATTACAAAAACGATGTGGTTTAACGGCACAGAAATATCAAGTAAGGCTCAGCGAGCCTTGCGTAACGAGAAAGTGACAATCGTCGCCCATCCATCGGGCTATATCCATTGTTTGTATAAAGATGCGATTATTGATAAAGCTGCCTATCAATATTTCACTAAACAGCTAAGCTCATATTTATCGGCGGATTTAACTATAGAGAACTTTGCCAGTTTTTTGAGGTGTTATCCAAAATATCAGCAATATTTCCAAATTTGTAGAAATTGTCACAATCAGCCACAATATCTAAAAGCTGAAGTTCTTTTCCATTATGAGCATGGCAGCGATAACAAGATTGGCTGCAAGAGCCAGGAGAAATTATTAGCAGATGTATCTGATGAAGATTTTCTGCCGTTTCCGTTAGCTGACCGAATCCGTTGTGACCAGCTTGAGGAATTTATACGCACTGAAAAACCTGATGTTAGGACAGTGGCCGGCAAAGCAGCGTTTATAAAATTTGTTGGGCCATTTGTTCCTGATGCCCAGAAGATTGTTGAGGATTTAGCAGATTTCCTGCACGTAGAAGCCGAGCTGCCACCTTTAAACAGAAACTTTGTGCCTTCGGAGCCTATTGAGATATCCGTTGACTGGGATAGGCAGCAGATAATTGATTATCTTATGGATAAATGCCGCCGCAACACCACAGTTGACCTTGCGTTCTACACGTACCGCGATATGGAAAACTGCGATTGGAGGCCTTTTATCAAGGCTGCTTTAGAGCGCAGTCCAGTCTCGATTGAGATGGTAAAATCGCTGCCAATTGAGAAAATTTATAAGATGCTAGAAGTGATGGATAATAATTCTATTTATGATGGTAAACGGCTGGCTCAGCCGGACGAATTGGCAAATTACCAAACCGGTGATGGCCTCGAAAAGACCTTTTTCTTAGCCAATGTAATCCGTCAGCGAGACCCCCAGCAGGATATCGAAATGATTGTGGATAAGAATAATGTTGTATTAAAAGAGAAACGGCAATACGAGTTCACCTCTAAAAAAGACCTTAAAAAACACATTAGCATCTCTGCAGAAGGTGCCATCGAAATTTCCGATTTGTGATTGCAGAATGAAGACTTTAAAATTGAAAATCATCAATCGAAAATCGTAAATTTTATGTTGCTTTTCCCAACAATTCTCACAATAATACTCGAAGCAGCGGAATTTTAGCATTTAATTGATAATAATAACGGGTAAACAGTAGCTGGAAAACTGGTAATTGGTTAATAGTTCAGAGTTCATTGTTTATCGACGAACAAAGAACAATTAACAAAGAACTTTAACGCAAGCTTGCCCCGAGCGCAGTCGAGGGGACGCATCACATAATATGAAAAGATTTTGAGGTCAAAAACGGCAAGGTTTCAAAGAGACACAGATAACAAACTCGATTAAAAAGGAAAATAATGTATAAATAGTTGGGTAAGAGTATAGAAATGGTGGCTGTCATGAATGGAGACGTATTATTCCGATATGAGTATGGTGTCACCAGATTTTAGTATTTCCATCAATGTATGAACTGGTTGCTGTTCTAAAGGAGGAGGTAGTTTACGATGGAAATGTTACGCTTGAGTGGAAACTATGAAGGCTCAAAGACCAATAAATTCTCCGAACGTGGCGCCCAAGATTGTGTTGTTTCTTGGGGCAGGTGCGTCCTCCTTTGCTGGTTATTATACTTTTGCTGCTTTCTCCGATCTTCTTTTCGACAAAGAACTTCGAAATAGAGAAGGATTACCTCCGATAGATAGAAGCACGGAAAAGATTTTAAAAGAGATTGAGACATCCTTGAAGAATAGACGCATCCCCACTACGCACGATAATTTCCTCTGGAAACTCAATTCTTATGCTGACCTTTCGGAACTTGTGGCTCAAGATCCAGTTGTGAAGTCGAGGCTCGGAACAACTGACCGACTGTTTGACTTCGAAAGTCAAACTAGAGCCGCACTTGAAGAAATTACCGCGACAACGATTCAGCATTACTCTGTTAACCGTGTCCCAAAGGCGAAGCAACATGAACAAGAAAGACATAACCGAATGCGTCGCGTTCTCCAATTTTATTATTCACTTGCCTCGTTGACGGATCCTAACGCTCAATACTTGCCTGTTTTTACGACGAACTACGATATGCTGATCGAAGACTTAGTATCGGACACAGGATATGCAACATCTTTTTTTACTGGTTTTCCTGGTTATACTACTGAATCAGCAAGTTGGAGCCCGAACAACTACCCCACAGAGTTGAGGGGATTACATCTGTACCGACTTCATGGATGCGTTTGCTGGTTTTATCACGGCCCGCATGATCCTGATGTGTATTTTCATAGACGTGACTGTTGCAGTCGGCCTCGCGAATACCTCTGCGCTCTGTATCCAGGTCGTGAAATTTATTCAGGATTAGATCCTTATAAAACAGGCTTCAGGAAATTTTACGAATTACTTATAACATGCAAGTTAGCCGTTTTCATAGGGTTTAGTTTCCGCGATTATGATGTAATGCACATTTTGCTGAGAGCCAATGCTCAGCGTCAGAAACCAATGAAGATGCTAATTTTTGACTCTCTCTATCAGGATAGAGATATTTTGGCAAATCTGAGCGAAGCGAGCAAAAAGAGTCTATTTCCTTGTAGGATACCGGCGTTGAATGAAGTGCAATCTATCTGCGGGAATTTTGCAGAAGATGATTTCGATGAGAAACTGTTAGACATAATCAACCAACTTATTAGGAAAGGGTAGAAACATGAATAAAAAAATACGCTCAGCAAAGAATATCGGACCACCACGGAATCAAAAAACAAAGGGAAAGAGCTACTTCGAGACACGAGAGGAGCTACAGAGGACGGAGAAACTTGCGGTCGCAAAGTGCATTGTTGATGATTATTTACATGAAGGAGACTCCATCTTGCTTGATGCTGGTTCTTCGTTGTATCCTATCGCGGAGGAGATCGCGAAGAAAGCGAGATCAAATCCGGCGGGGACCCACTTCACAATCATGACTCACAATTACAAAGCTTTCGAAATTTTAGTACGTCAAGTTCCGCGCGAAGCCAATCTAAATATCGTCTTGGCTGGTGGAAGATACGATCAGGATCTGAATGCCCTCTTTGGCCCCCAAACGATCATGGCGTACGAATACTTCTTTCCTAGAGTTGTGCTTATTGGAATCAGTGGAATGATCGCGAACCTCGGCCTTTTCTGTCACGGAAATACAGAGGAGCTTTTTGTAAAAGAAAAGATATTTAGCAAAGGTGCAAGGGATCGAATAATCGTCGCCGATCATACAAAACTTGGGGTACAAGACTGCCTAAGATTTGGTGAGTCACAATTTCTACTCGCAAGCGTGGATAAGTGCTTCGTTGTCACCGATAAACCAAGCAATGACGCAGATGTGGCAATAAGAGAGAGATTCCAGAAAGAAGTAGAGACCTTGGAAAAAACTCACAAAGTCAAGGTGAGATGTGTTTGACAGAGGTTAGAAAGGGGAAACTGAGAGTGACCATCGCTTATTTTTTACGGAAAAGTAAGGTCTGCAGAGCTGTTGAAAAACGTGGCTTGCCCGCCGACTTGTATAACATAGCTTTTTAGGGTTTAGAGGTCAGGGTTCAGCGTTCTTCTGGCTTCGCCATAAGGGCTACGCCGTGACAAATATCGAGCATCAAGTTTCTGATGGCCATTTCTTAATAAACTGAACCGACCGTTTAAAAAATATTTTTTTTCTATTGACAATGCGAACAAGTAGGACTATATTAGTCCTATATAATACAGAATAAATTTGGAGCTCCGATTGAAGATGGATGTCGTGAAACGAAATACAGATTACGCGTTACGTGCGATGGTTAGCTTGGTCCAGCATCGTGAGAACGAGCCGGTATCCAGCAAGGAAGTGGCGCAGCAGGGCCAGATTCCGTATCAGCTGGCGTGCAAGCTGATGCAAAAGCTTCATAGTGCTAAATTGGTGGAAAGCTTTATGGGGCCGAAAGGGGGATTTAGGCTAAGCAAAAACCCTGCAAAGATAAGCTTGCTGGAAGTAGTAGAGGCAATTCAAGGCCCTGTAAGGCTCAATAAATGCGTGTTAGGTAAGAATGTCTGTCCGCAGCAGCAAAGATGTAAGGTAAGGGGCAAGCTATCAGAACTTGAACAATCCATAAACAGCTATCTTGTCAGCGTTACACTCGATGAATTGGTAAAGTCAAGCGCGCCAGGAAGTGAAGGACAGCACGATAAGGGCAGAAAGAAATGAGCAGCAGAGAACATAAAACAGCTCTATTGCAAGCGTGCGTAGGCAAAGCCCAAAATCTGCAAAATTTGGTTGAATACTCTACGGATTCGATTGTTAGTAAGACCATATTGGATAAGCCAGCCGGGACGATTACGCTTTTTGCCTTTGATAAAGGACAGAAATTAAGCGAGCATACAACGCTCTATGATGCTGTTGTTCAGGTTCTCGACGGCAAGGCACGCCTTACGATAGGGGGTAAAGATGTTGAAGTAGCTTGCGGCCAGATTATAGTAATGCCGGGCAACGTCTCTCATGCAGTGGCCGCAGAAGAGAAGTTCAAAATGTTGCTGACGATGATTCGTGCGTAATAACGAGATATTTAGCCCCACGTTTCACGTGGGGTTTGAAAGTGGGAAAGAATCGATGTTTAAATGTCCCGGACAAGACCAAAAGTTTTGGAAGCCGGATGATATTTTTGAAGTGCGATGCCCCGGCTGCGGACAATCTGTAGAGTTTTTTAAGGATGAGCCGAAACTGAAATGCCGTAATTGTGGTCGTATGGTGATCAATCCAAAGATAGACCTTGGCTGTGCCGAGTGGTGTCGGTACGCTGAGCAGTGTTTAGGAGTCGCCGCTGTGAAAAATGCAAGTTTCATTCGAAATAGGCTAATAGATGAGATGAAAAAAGTTTTTGGCCAGGACCAAAAGCGGATCGACCATGCGATTGCTGTTTTGGATTACGCTGAGAAGATACAAGCAATAGAAGGCGGCGACCCTTTAATAGTCAAAGCTGCGGCGATATTGCATGACATCGGAATTCAGCAGGCGGAAAAAAAATATGGTTCGTCAGCAGGCAAGTACCAGGAGATCGAAGGGCCGATTATCGCGAAGGAAATTTTGGCCAAGTATGATTTAGACAAGGAGACTGTGGAACATATTTGCAAAATTATTGCCAATCATCACAGCGCAAAAGACATCGATACAGTTGAGTTCAGGTGTGTCTGGGACGCCGATTGGCTGGTGAATTTCCCGGAAGAATTTGAAAACAAACAAAAGCACGAGCTGGAGGAACTTATCAACAGGCCCTTTAAAACACAAAAAGGCCGTCAAATGGCAATAGCTTTATTTGTGAATCCAAACATAAGTTGAATGTGAAACCAGCCATGCCGTCCAAAGTACCTCGTCCTTCGCCCGATGAGTCACGAGGGACGAGTGATGAGGGACGTTTCTGTGGTCTGGCCGATGGGAAGATACGGATGATTTGGCTGAAATATTAAGCTTAGAATGGGTGTAACATTACATGTATCTTTGGCTCACGATATATCAAGGAACATGGTAATACCAGGGAAAGGAATCAGAAATGGAAACGTCATATCTTAAGTGGGGTGCGGTCATTAGCTTCATAGTGGCTATGTTTGTATTACTCTGGGGTGGCTACATCGTGAAAGATGAACTGCCACCTTATCCTGAAAGGGTGGTCTCTGAAGATGGCAGCTTAATTTTTGATAGAGATACTATAATCCGGGGCCAGGATGTTTATCAAAAATATGGCTTGATGGACCATGGCAGCGTCTGGGGACATGGCTCACTGCGAGGTATGGATTTCTCAGCCACTACACTACATCTGGTTAGTCAAGCTATGCAGTCCTTCTACTCAAAGCAAAAATATTCACGACCTTTTGAGCAGCTTGACAGTCAAGAGAAAGAAGATATTAGGGCGATAGTAAAAAACGAAATAAAGCAAAATAGATATGACAGCACCAATGGAACTCTGACCTTAACTAAGGCTCAGGAACAAGCCTTGGCGGAGGTGGGCAAATACTGGGAGCAAGAGTTTGGCTCCGGAGATAAACAGTATGGTTTTTTACCCGGCACGGTTAAAACAACTGCCGAGCGAAAGGATGTGGCTGCCTTCTTCTTCTGGACTTCATGGGTCGCATCAGCCAACAGGCCTGATAAAGACTACTCTTATACTAATAACTGGCCTCCAGACCCGGAAATAGGCAATGTCCCAAAAGTTGATGTCTTTTTATGGAGTATTGCTGGCATTTTGTCCCTATTTCTGCTTTTAGGGCTGATTATCTATATAGTCCATCGATATAGATTTTTTTATGGTGAACCCCGAGGTGTTATGTTGGGTGAGACATTGCACCGTTTACCAATATCGATCAGCCAACATAAGGCAGCAAAGTTTTTCTTGGTCGTCATCTTGCTTTTTCTGTTACAAACCTGTCTTGGAGGAATCCTTGCTCATTATACGGTTTCTCCGATTCACTTTTTCATTCCCATAGTAGCTAAACTCGTGCCGTACAGCTTAGCTAAAAGCTGGCATCTGCAGTTAGCCATTTTCTGGATTGCTACCACCTGGGTGGGAACAGCTATCTACCTGGCTCCTTTGGTGGGCGGCCGGGAGCCGAGAAAACAAGGGCTGCTGGTAGAGATACTTTTCGGGGCGATTTTGATTGTGGCTTTGGGCAGTATCATTGGTGAGTTGTTGGGTATCAGAGGAATATTTCCTGGCAAACTCTGGTTCTGGCTGGGTCATCAAGGCTGGGAATATCTGGAATTGGGCCGACTCTGGCAGATTCTTCTTTTTGTAGGTCTTTTGGCCTGGTTGGTAATAGTATATCGAGCCCTGGCTGGTACAATATGGAAAGGCGGCTCAGAGAGCTATGGTGCTCTGGTTCGTTTTTATACATTCAGTGCTATACTAATAGTTCTTTTTTTCGGGTTCGGCTTTTTTTATCGAAGAGGAACACACCTTACAATTGCCGATTATTGGCGTTGGTTTGTTGTCCACATCTGGGTAGAAAGTATCTTTGAGTTCTTTGGCGTAGCGGTAGTGGCATTATTTCTGACAGTGCTGGGTTTAGTGAGTATTAAGTCAGCTTTACGCGTTGCCTATCTGACTGCCATTCTCGTATTTATAAGCGGCATAATAGGTACTTCTCACCACTACTTCTGGTATGGTGGACCTTCTTTCTGGCTCTCGCTCGGGGCGGTCTTTTCCTCTATGGAGCCGGTGCCTCTGATCCTCTTGGTAACAAGGGCCTGGATGGAATACCACGCAATCCACAAAAAAGGGGAAACCTTTGCATACAGGTGGCCATTTTATTTTCTGGTTGCCTCAAGTTTCTGGAATTTCCTCGGAGCTGGCGTCTTTGGATTCGTTATAAACTTGCCTATAGTGAACTATTATGAACATGGTACGTACTTGACAGTAAACCATGCCCATACCGCGCTATTTGGAGTTTATGGTATGCTTTCCATCTCTTTGCTTCTGTTTTCTTGGCGGGGATTGGTTGACGGGGAATGCTGGAATGATAGTTTGTTGAAAACAACCTTTTGGGGCTTCAACGGCGGGTTGTTTTTAATGTCAGTGCTGACACTGCTGCCCGTTGGTATTATGCAAGTTAGGGACAGCTTTCTGCATGGCCTGTGGTTTGCCAAAAGTGCTGACTTTTATAATAAAACCGCTGTTCAGTGGTTGGGCAATCTGAGAGCTATTCCAGATTTGATCGTTATTTTAGTAGGAGTTGTCCCGCTGACTATCTTTCTTTTTCTGACTTACCGACATATAAAACGTCCTGAGATAGGCGATGGGGAATCAGTGTGGGAAAAGGCCGGGATATCAATAGCCAATAATTGATGCCTTCTCCAGCCAATTGGGAAATGAAGGGGAAAAGTTATGTTTTGTTATCCGTGTGAACAGTGGTTAGATCAGCACCGGCTGATCTACAGAAGAAAAAGAAAGGCAAAAAAGGAATCTGATGGAAGAATATCTCAATAAAGGTATCAAAGAAATCATCTCAAAATTTCCTCAAGTGGCAGATATCCTTAATGAATATAATATTGGCTGTGCTCCCTGTAGCGTAGGCTCTTGTCTTTTGAGGGACATTGTTGAAATACATAACCTATCTGTAGAGGATGAACAGGCTTTGATGGCCAAGATTGCCAAAGTGATTTATCCTGACCGGGATGTAAAAACACCTGCGATTAAAAGAAAACCTAAAGCTAAACCCCAAGAAATAAAGTATTCGCCACCTATGAAAAAATTGGTTGATGAGCATGTTTTGATAAAGAGGTGGGTCGCATTGATACCAGAGGTTGTTGATAATATGGCGATGGAATCCGAGCAGGGCAGGCATCTCATCCAGGAAGGCGTTGATTTTATTCGCTTCTATGCAGATAAATACCATCATGCCAAGGAAGAAGAGATACTCTTTAAATATTTTGATGAAAATTTAGATATTCTTAAAACTATGCACCAGGAGCATGAGAAGGCAAGAAGCCATGTAAAAGCTATGCTGGAGGCGCTGGATAAGAGGGATAAAAAAGCAGTTGCTGAACACCTAATTGCTTACCGCGAGCTTCTTACCGAGCATATAAAAAAGGAAGATGAAATTTTGTATCCCTGGATGGATAGAAATCTTTCTATCACCCAAATAGGACAGTTATTCTCCAAATTTAATAAGATAGATGAGCAATTTGCAGATGCCCCTAAAAGGCATGAAGAGTTTGTCAATATGTTAGAAAAAAATTTGAATAGAAAGGAGCTAAGAAAATGATGGAATTTGAAGGATGCCCCGGTTCAAAAATGTTTGACTTCAGGGACAAAGATCCCCAAGAAGAAACATCAGCTGCAAAGGTAAAATCACAGTTACGACAATGGCCAATTCAGTTACATCTGATTTCGCCCGATGCACCTTATTATCAAGGAGCAGATGTGCTTTTGGTGGCTGATTGCGTGGCTTATGCTTTGGGAAGTTTCCATACAGATTACCTAAAGGGCAAATCCATAGCCATTGCCTGTCCGAAACTTGATGAAGGTCAAAATATTTATGTGGAGAAGATAAAATCCTGGCTGGAAGATGCTAAGATAAACACTCTGACAGTTCTAATTATGCAGGTCCCGTGTTGTATGGGGTTGCTGAACCTGGCCCAGCAGGCCACACAGTCCTCAAAGAGAAAGGTGCCCATTAAATCTGTTGTTGTTAGTCTGCAGGGAGAGATTCTCTCCGAAGAATGGGCATAAAGACCGTGGAAGCCAAAAAGCCGATTTGTGGCAAGTTAATATCGAAGCGCCGTAAAGTAATCGCTGAAGTGATAGACGCCGGCTACTGCCGGTATTACAAAAAGGGGCGCAAGTTTGTACTTGATGGTTTTACTCCTGCTGGTTTGTGCGACAGTGCATATACGGTACTATCTCGTGATGCCCAGACCATGCGTTATGGCGGAAAGCTTCCCTGGGAAAAGAATGGCGTGGTGCTAACCCACTGCCCTGATCCTCATGGGGCGGTGTGGCAGTTGAGACTGGCGGAGGATTCGGATAGTAAATTACCCTGTTGAGAAGATAGAAACGTAGGGTGGGCTTCGCCCACCATTTTTGGGTGTGCTGAGCACACCCTACAGCTAGCTATGCCGGGTGAACGGCTAACAGATGTTATAGAAAGAGTCGGAGTAGTTGGTTTGAAAGAAGAGATTTTCTCCGGTGTGTGATAAGAAGCAGAACGACGGTCAATTACAAAAGGCCGAAAGAGCAAAACCTGCAGAGTGCGTATGGTGGTTCCGTCAAGTTATTCAGGTAGGTTTTGTAGCCTTTTCGATTTTGCTTGGGCTTCAGTTTCACAGTTTTGTGCTTTCTCTTGCTGGCAGGGCTGATGGACCAATTAAGCAACGTCCATCGGCTGTTGAAGCATATTTGCCGATAAGCTCTCTCATGAGCCTGGTATATTTGATTAGGACTTCAGTGGCGAACCGTGTACATCCGGCTGGGTTGATAATCTTTACAGTGACTGTGGTGCTAACAGTGCTTATTCGCAGAGGTTTTTGTAGCTGGGTATGTCCAATCGGTACAGCCGAGGAGTGGGCGTATAAAATAGGCCGGAGGCTTTTGGGGCGAAACCTGAAGATGCCGAAATGGCTTGATTTTGCTTTGAGGTCGTTAAAGTATGGGCTATTAGGATTTTTTCTTTATCATATTTTGCTAATGCCCATCGTGGCACTTCGGGAGTTTATTTACAGCCCTTACAATAGAATCGCCGATGTAAAAATGTACATGTTTTTTAGGTATATCAGTGTCACAGCATTAACGGTTATAATAGTGCTGGCGTTTCTTTCACTACTTTTTAAGAACTTCTTGTGCCGGTATCTGTGTCCTTATGGGGCACTTCTGGGTCTATTGTCGGCATTAAGTCCGGTTGCGATTCGTCGCAATGTTGATAAGTGTACTGATTGTGGTATGTGCGGTCGAGCATGCCCAAATCAAATACCTGTTGATAAGAAGAAAACGGTTCACTCGGTAGAGTGTACAGCCTGCTTTGACTGCATCGAGGCGTGCAGAGTTCACGGAGCAATTAGTATGTGCTTACCTAAGGAAACAATAAGGATATCAGCTTTTGCTTATGGCATTATAACCGTGGCGATGTTTTTCTTTTCTGCACAGGTTGGGCAGACACTTAACTACTGGCAGTCGGATACCTCCGACTGGATGTATAAGTCCCTTTACAGCAGGATAACCGAGGTCAGACACCCCTGATGTACGAGCAGCGAGGCAGGTCTGTTAATCTGCCGAAAGAATAGTTAACCATAAAAAACAAGTGAAGGAATAAACAATGAAGGTAGAACTTCTGACGATAACACCGAACTCAGAAGAGCTAATTGAGATAGCGGGCAGAACTTGCTATCAGTCGCAGAAACGGGCCGAGCATCGGAGTAGAAAAAACTTTATTCGGGGTTTAATAAAGAATGGACACCATTCCGTTCTTGAGCACGCATATGCAACGTTTAGAATTAGCGGAGTATCAAGGAGTGCGACACATCAATTAGTCCGCCACAGACTATGTGCTTTTTCTCAACAGTCCCAAAGATATGTAAATGAAGAAGATTTCAATTATGTGGAGCCAGAATCAATAGCTAACAACCCAAATGCCCATGCCATTTTTGCAGAATTCATAGGTGCGGCAAGAAGGTCATACAAAAAATTGCAGCAGTTAGGTATCAACAAACAAGATGCCCGTTTTGTTTTGCCAAGTGCGTGCGAAAGCGAAATTATTCTATCGGCAAATTTTCGGGAGCTGAGACACATTTTTTATCTGCGGTGTAACGGGCATGCACAATGGGAAATCCGCAATATCGCCCTTGGCATGCTCGGCATAATGAAAGAACATGTCCCTTCTGTGTTTGCGGATTTTGTTGTAGACAAAGTAAGCGGAACTGCTAATACGCCATTTGTATGCAGATCAGAGTGGTAAATTGAACGAGAAAATCGAGGATAGGTTTAAGTAGTACAGGAATGAGAAAATATAGGAAAGTGCCGTGCCCGAGAGAAAAATAGTAACTCAAATTGGTTCTTTGCCTTATGAAGATATTGATAAGGCCGTAAGTTATAGTTTAAGGCATGACATACCATTCCTTCCAGAGCTTCCCAAGTTAGGCGATGCAATGTTGGATTATATTAAAACGCCCGGCCGATTGTCCTGCCTTGAGGTATTTAAACATCGTGTCCGTCATCGCGAAATAGTAAAAATTCAGTCCATAGGCCCGGCGACCCTCATCTTAAGTGGGTACACTGAGAGTGAAGCTATTACAAGGGTTTATGAGCACATTGCCGTTATCCTCGACGGTTTAAACGTGAACAAAGTCATACTTTTTTTGGACGAACCTGCGTTGGGCCAGGCCGGGTTTGATTATAAAAGACTATGGTCAGCATTATTTGGCAGCTTTGATGTTATCTGGGGAGCACATGTTTGTGGGAATATGAACTGGGACGAGTTGTTCTATTCTGATTTGGATATTATCAGCTTCGATGCTTCCAGATATGACATAACCAAATATCCCGGATATAGGAATGGTAAGAGAATTGCATGGGGGATAAAAAGAAAAGAAGATGTTAAAGATTTTCAAGAGAACGATTTATTAACATTGACTTGTGGTATGGGCAGTAAGTTTTACACAATAGATGATTGTGAAAGCAATCTCAAAAATCTGGTGAAAATTCGCTATGAGCTATGTCCTTAGAAATATAGTGAAAATAGACGAGAAGAAATGCACAGGCTGCGGGCTATGTATCAATGCCTGTGCCGAAGGCGCCATAAAAATAATCGACGGCAAGGCAAAGCTGGTAAGTGAAGTTTATTGCGATGGTCTGGGTTTTTGTATCGGCCACTGCCCGCAGAACGCAATAACCATTGAACAAAGGGATGCAGCTGATTTTGACGAAAAAGCGACCAAAGAACGCCTGGCTCAAACGAAAAAATCCGTCTCATCTGCCCAGAATGCTAAAGATTAGGCAGGTCATAATTTATGAAGAAGATAAACCGCCGTCAATTTTTTAAGATATCTACTACTGCCATCGCCGGGCATGCAATTAGTGAGCCACTGCTAACAGCTTTAACATTTGTTCCAGAGATTGATAATCCTTTGGATTTTTACCCGGATAGAGACTGGGAAAAAGTTTATCGTGATCTGCATAGCTATGATTCCGCCTTCCATTTTCTCTGTGCTCCAAACGATACGCATAACTGCCTTTTAAGGGCCTATGTGAAAAATGATGTGGTGACTCGAATCGGCCCTAGCTATGGATACGGAAAGGCAAAGGATATCTATGGCAACCGGGCCTCGCACCGCTGGGATCCGCGGCTGTGCCAGAAGGGATTGGCGATGCTACGCAGGGTTTATGGGCCAAGACGCGTAAAATACCCTTGTGTGCGAAAGGGGTTTCTTGACTGGTATAACGATGGCTTTCCCCGCCTGCCGGATGGAAAAATCTCGCAAAAATATCTAAACCGGGGCAAGGAGAATTTTATCAGGATTACCCAGGAAACAGCTTACCAAATCGTAGCCCAGGCCATGTTAAATATCGCGAGCACCTATTCAGGCGACCAGGGCCAGGAATTACTTAAGCAGCAGAATTATGACGAAGCAATGATCGAGGCTACCAAAGGCGCTGGCACACAAGTATTAAAATTCCGCGGCGGAATGCCGCTTTTAGGCGCAACCAGAATTATGGGCTTTTATCGTATGGCCAATTCTTTGGCGCTTTTAGATGATTACATCAGAAAGGTAGGTAAACAAGCAAGCCTTGGTGCAAGAGGTTGGGACAACTATTCCTGGCATACGGATTTGCCGCCGGGCCATCCGATGGTATGTGGCCATCAGACCATAGACTTTGATTTGGCCACCGTAGAAAATGCCAGCTTGGTGGTCTGCTGGGGGATGAATTGGATTTCTACCAAGATGCCGGATGGCCACTGGCTCTGTGAGGCGCGTCTTAGAGGAACAAAAGTGGTAACTGTGGCCTGCGAATATCAATCTACATCTAATAAGGCCGATAGAGTAATAGTGTTACGGCCAGGAAGTGATTCGGCCTTTGCTTTGGGTTTGGCTAATATTATAATTGCGGAAAACCTCTATGACTTAGAATTTATAAAAGGGCATACAGACCTACCTTTCTTAGTCAGAACTGATACGCTTAAACTTTTAAAACCACAAGATATTATTTTAAGTTATAAGCCCAAGGAGCTTATTAATACCTGTGTGCTTAAAGAAGGAGAAAAAGCGCCTTCTAATATAAAACAGGTGCATCAGGTACTTGGAGAAAATTTGCGCAATGAATGGGGGGATTTTGTGGTTTGGAATCTGGATACAAATAATCCAGAGATTATCAGTAGAGATGAGGCAGGCGTTAGCAAAAATTTTGCTCTTGAAGGCCAATTCTCGGTAAACACACTGGATGGAACAAAAATTAAGGTGCGGCCAGTGTTTGATTTAATAAAAGAACATACATCTTATTTTACCGCTGAAGTAGTAAGCCAGATTTCCCACGTTGACGAAGGATCCGTCGTGTGGCTTGCCAGGGAAATCGCTAAGAATAAATCTAAAACCTTAGTGCCTGTGGGGATGGGGCCAAATCATTTCTTTAATAATGACCTTAAGGACCGAGCGATATTTTTAGTTTGCGCACTTACCAAAAATATTGGATTTCATGGAGGCAATATCGGTAGTTATGCCGGCAACTATCGAGGCGCTTATTTTAATGGACTCCCCTTTTATATTGGAGAAGACCCTTTTGATGTCGAATTAGACCCTCAAAAGACGCCACGCTATAAGATGTATTATAAGGCAGAATCTGCCCATTATTATAACTATGGGGATCGACCCCTTCGCATAGGTAACAAACTTTTTACCGGAAAAACTCATATTCCTACACCCACCAAATTCATCTGGTTCGGTAATAGTAACTCTATACTGGGTAATTTAAAATGGCATCATGATTTTGTGGTCAATACGCTTCCTAAGATTGAATGTGTAGTAGTAAATGAATGGTGGTGGACTGCTTCCTGTGAGTATGCTGATGTAGTTTTTGGCGTAGATTCCTGGATGGAGTTTAAATATCCGGATATGACTGCTGCTGTGACTAATCCGTTCTTTCAGGTTTTTCCTGTCACAGCGCTTAAAAGATTACATGACACAAAAAGTGATATCGAGGTATTTGCAGGGGTGGCAAAGGCATTATCAAAATTAACGGGTGATGAAAGATTCCAAGATTACTGGAAATTTGTTTACCAGAACAAGGTAGAAGTATATTTACAAAGAATCATCGATAATTCCACTGCTTTGGTGGGCTATAAGATCGAAGAAATCCATAAAGATGCCAAAGACGGGATACCTGCATTATTGATGACCCGCACTTATCCAAAGATTATGGCCTGGGAGCAATCAAATGAAAATAAACCGCACTATACAAAATCCGGCAGGATGGAATTTTATCGAGATGAAGATGAATTCTTAGAATACGGAGAAAATATCCCTGTGCATCGCGAGCCAGTGGATGCTACTTTTTATGAGCCCAATGTGATTGTTTGTGGTGCAACCAACTTGATTAGACCAAAGGGCCCTGAAAGTTATGGTTTATCTAAAGATGACTTATCCGTTGAGGTGCGTCAGGTGCGTAATGTCGTGATACAACCGGCAAATCTAACTTCCACAACGCACCCCCGAAGAAAAGATGGTTTTAATCTTATCTATATTACGCCTAAATACCGTCATGGAACTCATACTACGCCTGTAGATATAGATATTATCTCAGTTTGGTTTGGTCCGTTTGGAGATATGCATCGCTACGATAAGAGAATGCCTTGGTTGGGAGAAGCATATGTGGACTTAAATCCTGAGGATGCCAGAGAATTAGGAATAAATGATGGTGATTATGTTTATATCGATGCAGAACCGGAAGATCGACCTTTCCGCGGCTGGCAAGATAAGCCTGAGGATTATAAAGTACATCGGGCTTTGATGCGTGCACGTTACTATCAGGGGCTTGCCCGCGGTGTGGCACGCTCTTGGTTTAATATGTATGTGGCAACCTATGGCTCTGTCCAAGGCCATGAGGCTAATCCCGATGGGCTGGCAAGAAATCCCCGGACTGCCTATCAAGCCATGTTTAGATATGGGTCTCATCAGTCGACTACCCGTGCGTGGCTGAAGCCGACATTGATGACTGATTCTTTAGCCAGAAAAGAATATTTTGGTCAGGTCATTGGTAAGGGTTTTGCACCCGATGTGCACTGTACAACTGGTGCACCTAAGGAATCTTTTGTAAAAATAACTAAAGCCGAGCCAGGCGGAACTAATCATGCATTATGGAGACCGGCACAATTAGGATTGCGCCCCGGATATGAAAACAAGTCAATGAAACAATTTCTTAAAGGAGAATTCATTGTATGACCTACAAGGTGTACAACTGGCAAATAAATAGAAAAATGGATTATAAATATCCTGAGGGACGGCCCCTAAAACAGGCTGCATGGGTCTTTGATACTAATAAATGCATTGCCTGTCAGACCTGCACACTTGCCTGTAAAAATGCTTGGACTTCAGGTAAGGGACAGGAATATATGTTCTGGAATAACGTAGAAACCAAGCCCTGGGGATTTTATCCTTTAGGTTATGATGTAAGAATATTAGAGATGCTGGGAATTCAATCATGGAAGGGTGATAAATACGTAGGTAAGACTATCTTTGAAAGTGCGCCCTATGGTGAAGAAATCCTCGGTTGGATGCCGCAAGACCAGGACTGGGCGCATCCCAACATTGGTGAAGATGAGGTGAATCAACAGATTCCTGAAAAAGCAAGTTTTACTTTACCACATAGTAGCTGGATGTTTTATTTGCAGAGAATCTGTAATCATTGTACGTATCCAGCTTGTTTAGCAGCCTGTCCTCGAAAAGCCATCTATAAAAGAAAAGAGGATGGCATTGTGCTAATTGATCAAGAGCGTTGTCGCGGATATCAGGAATGTGTGCGTGCCTGTCCTTATAAAAAGTCGATGTTCAGAAGCTACACGGCAAAATCTGAGAAATGTATTTCTTGTTATCCCGCAGTAGAAAATGGATACCAGACTCAATGTGTGATTAATTGCATTGGCCGAATCAGGCTCTTCGGTTTTAAAAGTAGATGGGATAAGCCAAGACAGAATAATCCCATTGATTATTTAGTGCATATAAAAAAGATTGCTCTTTCACTTTATCCCCACTTTGGATTAGAACCCAATGTGTATTATATACCACCCATCCATGTGCCGCAGGAGTTTAATCGGCAACTTTTTGGTCCGGCCGCAAAAGGTGCAGTCCAACTCTATAAAAAGGCCTATGAAGATAAAAAACTTATTGGCCTGCTCATGCTTTTTGGTGCAACTGATAGGATAATCGATTCTTTTGAGGTATCCGGCGATATAGATAATGGTTACTGTGCAGGTTATGATGACAAAGGTTCCGAAATTATCCGTGTTCCTTTAAAAGAGCCAGTGATTATCAGGAAAGAATATGATGAGAAACTCGATGTGCATAGACACAGTGTCACCTAAACAAGAGCGCCTACTTAAGTATAAGAGATTAGCAATGGCATTTTCTTATCCAGATGATAACTTTTTTGCTTTTTTCCCCAGATTCTTATCTGAAAAAGAAAAGTTAGTCTTAGAGCACGATAGGCTCTTTCGTAGTCAAGAAATCTGGCTTTACTGTTCTGAGTATGGTGCTGAAAATGAGTTTCAAAGAGCAAAGAATTTGGCAGATATTAATGGTTTTTACCGTGCATTTGGACTTCAGACGAGCTTCGACAGACCGGATGCATTATCCAGCGAGCTTGAATTTATGTATTATCTTATTTTCAAACAGTTATATGCCTGTAAGATAAACCGCACTTCTGAATCAGAAGAGAAAAAATCTATTTGTTTTGATGCCCAGAAGAAATTTTTTAATGAGCACATTTATCCAGCGGCAAAACAAATTGCTGAAAATATTATTACTCAAACTGAAAATGATTTTTATAGAGAAGTTGCTCGTGAGTTAATTGAGTTTCTGAAAATAGAGAAAATATTTTTAGACAAAGATAAATGAAAAAGATCGCTGTAATTTTAATTTCCGGTGTTCTAATAATTTCTTGCGGAGCATTGGTTTATTATGGATTGAGGCATGCGCGAGGAATACCCGTAGCTATCCAGAAGATAGAAAGACCGGTCTTGCAGGTGAAGTTTATAGATAAAGAGATTGATTTGACCCAAGATACGGGTGAAGATATTTGGAATACTATTAGCCCCTGCGAAGTAAAATTGACGTATCAGGTTACGGCTCTGCCTTGGCCAAAAGCTGTAACTCCTAAAATTACAGTAAAAGCCTTCCACAATCAAAAAAATATATATTTTTATATCAATTGGATGGATGAAACGCATGATGTGGATTTAAGCACAAATAAATTTTCTGATGCCTGTGCGATTATGTTTCCGTTGGGCGAGGAAATCCAGCCAGCCACCATTATGATGGGTTTTTTAGGAAAAACAAATATCTGGCAATGGAAGGCAAGCCAGGATAAAGAATATTGGTTAAAAGAATCTCCTACCACTAATGCATATGCGGATTTTTATTATCCTTTTGAAGAAAAAGAACTCTTGCCGGTTTCTATGGTTGTTCCCAAATCCGCAGTCAATGACCTTGTCACCATAAGAGTGGGTACAATAACGCCTAAACAGGTGCAAAATGTTCAAGGAAGGGGTTTCTGGCAAAGCGGGGACTGGAAGGTAGTTTTTAAACGCTCCATTGAGGTATCTGATCCGCAGTTAGATGCAAGTTTTATTCCGGATAAAAAACTATGTGCCTTTGCGGTTTGGAACGGCTCAAGAGGTGAGCGAGGCGGTCGTAAATCTATATCTGATTGGGTGGAATTGAAGTTCCAATAGATTTTTTAAGAAATGAAGAAAACTATTTTTGCCATAATGTTGATTCTAATTTTTGTTCCTTCTTCCTTTGCGCAAGAGCAGTTTTTCCAGATTAAGGCAAAGAAATTCTCTTATACGCCTAACATTATTAAGGTAAATAAGGGAGACGTTGTCAGATTCAGGCTGGTAAGCGAGGATGTGCATCACGGTCTTTTTTTGGATGGTTACGGTATATCTACCTCTGCTTATCCTGGACAGGAGGGTGCATTAAAATTTGTGGCAGATAAGACAGGAAGGTTCTCATTTCGCTGCTCGCACACCTGTGGAGAATTTCATCCTTATATGGTTGGTTATCTCTACGTCTCTCCTAATTATCTATTTTGGGCGGGGACATTTATTATATTACTGCTTGGGTTTGGCTCATTTATTATAACAATGAGTAAAACCCAGAAGAAAGAAGGACTCAAACTTTTTGGCATTATTCCGTTAAACTGGCAATTGGAGTTGACAAGGTTCAAACTTATTAGAAACTTGCTTAAAAGCAGATGGTTTCCACTGATTCCAATCATAATCAATCTTTTTATCTTTACGGTTATCCTTTTTGCAGGTTTTGTCGGAGGCTGGGGTTCAGGTAATTATAATTTTGGGGTTATGATTGTCTGGATACTCTGGTGGGTGCTTCTTATGTTATTTATGGTCCCGTTAATAGGGCGATTCTGGTGTATGATATGTCCTTTTCCGCTTTTAGGAGAATGGATTCAGCGCGGAAAACTAATAGCTGTGGGAAGGCAAAAATCTTGGGGATTAAGTAAAAAATGGCCCAATAAGTGGAAAAACCTATGGCCATTGGTTATTTTATTCTGGATTACCACCTGGTTTTCCGGCTTTTTTACAGTAAGACCTTTTGCTACCTTTATTCTTCTGGGAGCAATCATTCTTTTAGCAATTATAGCTTCGATTATTTATGAAAAGAGGACATTCTGTATAACTATGTGTCCTGTAAGTGGTTTTATGGGGTTATATTCCAATTTTTCTTTGTGTTCGGTACGCAGAAAAGACCCCGAAATTTGCAGAAAGCATATACCTAAAACTTGTGTGGTCGGTAATGAAAAAGGTTACGGCTGCCCCTGGATGGAATTGCCCTTTGATATGAATAGAAATACTTATTGCGGACTCTGTCTTGAATGTTTTAAGGCCTGCCCTTATGATAACATGGGATTTTTTGTAAGTCCTTTCGGTCGGCATTTGTTTGTTGAGAGAAGAAAAACTGACGATATTTATAACAGGCGCTCTACGGATGAGGCGTTTAAGGGCTTGACAATGCTTGGGATTTTCTTATCGTTCTTTTTGGCTTTCCAGGGTCCGTATGGACATCTTAAAGACATGGTAAGGGCCACGAGTCTTTCGGGGTATCTCAGTTATATAGGCGAGTCTTTCTGTATAGACTTCTTACTTATTCCTGTTGTATTTCTTTTATTTACCTTTCTTTCCTGGAAGGTAAGTAAAAACAAAGAGGTTAAATTTAAGGAAGTGTTTGTCAATTTTGCTTACATTCTTGTTCCTGTGGGTTTGGCAATATGGGCAGCCTTCAGTATCGGAATAATTCTTCCCAATGGCAGCTATTTACTTCATATCGTATCAGACCCATTTGCGTGGGGATGGAACCTCTTTGGTACTGCGAATTTCCCTTGGACACCTGTTTTTACAGGAATTATGCCCTACATCCAGGTTTTGCTTGTTGTAATCGGGCTTATGTTTGCCTTGGATTTTGGCGGTAAATTTTCCCAGCAGACTTACGCTTCAATGGATGAGGCAAAAAAGAGCTGGATTCCCATACTTATTTACCTTGTAGGGTTACATATTTTCTTCCTTAAGTTATTTACAGGATAAATGGCGGGCCAGATGGAGATATGAAAAAAAATGAACTGATTGCTATACTTCTGGTAATATTATCTACAATAGGAACTGTCTTGGCAATATTTGCCATTGAGAAGTTTAGACGCAACAAATTTTATACTGTTGAACTCCTTGCCAGAGCCCCCAATAATGGCAATTGGTACCCAAGAAGGTTTACTCTGCCATATGGAAAGGAGGCAAAAATACTTATTCGAAACATTGAAACGGTAAGCCATGGATTTGCCCTGCCGGATTTTAATGTGGCAGTTAATGAAATAAAGGCAGGCGAAGTGGTAGTGGTTAAATTTACCCCGGATAAGAGAGGAATTTTCCCTTTTATGTGTACGGTCTGGTGTTCTGATGAACACTTGCATATGACCGGCGAAATAACCGTAGAATAAGAGACTGTAGTAGCGTTACAGAGTAAATAATACTTAACTCCTTTTAATAAAATGAGTTATGTAATGTCACAATTTACAAATTGCAGTCTTCTGTCTGTTATTGAAGCAGTTTCCAGCGCAAAATTTGGTATTTTGCCACCATTTGACTGAAAGCGGCAACCATATACCAAGCTATACTCTTTAGTCATCTTGTTATTGTCTCTAAGAAACTCTGTTTTGTTGCTATAGTGTCTAGAATAATCAGATTTTAACAGTTTGTTTGCCCTGGCCTTGCGTAGAAAATCAAATATCAAAAATCAAATATCAAAATTGTGGAGTTGCCGGTTTACGGCAACGATTCCTTAATTTTGCATTTTGATTTTCTTTGAAAGGATTGATTACGATGAAAGATTTTGACATCGATGCCTATACTCCGCCACAAATGGCCGCCCGCGTGGAAAAGGCAGGAATTGTAAAGGGCAATCTTGACTTTTTTTCGATGTTCACTCTTTCTGTAATGGCCGGCGCCTTCATCGCTCTTGGAGCGGTGCTGTACACTTATGTAATTCATGATTTATCTTTGAGTTTGGGCCTGACGAAACTGCTTGGAGGTCTGGTCTTTTGCCTTGGACTAATTTTGGTCATCGTTGCCGGCGCTGAACTTTTCACGGGAAATAATCTGATCGTAATGGCTTACGTCAGCAGAAAAATCACGCTCGAAGGCCTTCTTCGTAACTGGGCAATTGTGTTCTGTGGCAATCTTGCCGGGGCGTTGTTTGTGGTATTTTTGCTTTCGCAGACTGGACAATGGACTTCGGCAGGGGCTGCTGTGGGCGTCAAGGCACTTATGATAGCACATGAAAAGGTCAACCTTACATTTGTTCAAGCATTCTCACGTGGGATATTATGTAACATATTGGTTTGTCTTGCGGTGTGGCTTTGTTACAGCGGTCGTTCCGTCGCTGATAAAGTACTGGCCATAATATGGCCTATCACGGCCTTTGTTGCTTTGGGTTTTGAACACTCTGTCGCAAATATGTACTTTGTTCCAGCCGGACTTGTCCTTAAACAGTATCCACAGGTATTATCCGCCGCGGAAAGAATGCTCGGTCAGGTTCCTGAACTGTCAAGACTCACAATTTCCGGTTTTCTCGTAAGGAATCTTCTGCCCGTTACTCTGGGCAACATTATTGGAGGCGGCTTTTTAGTCGGTGCCATATATTGGTTTGTATATCTTAGACGTTCCGCTGCCGAGCCGATTCGACAATTTATGACTCAAGGTCCGCCTGTCATAGCACCGGATAAAACGGTAACTGAGGCCGTCCAGACGATGAAACGTCATAGCGTAGGCAGTGTTCTTATAGGTAAATCTGATGACAGAGTGGTGGGCATTGTCAGCGAAGCCGATATCGTACGAAAGGTTCTTGCGGCAGGCAAAAAAACCGATACGGTCAAGGTCGAGGAAATTATGAGCTCTCCTCTGATTTCCGTGGACGTTAAGACGCCTATTTACAAAATCTATCGTACGATGACCGAACATTGTGTTAGGCATCTGGTTATTACCGACCAGGACCAAAAGGTCGGCTTTATATCAGTCAAAGACTTACTTCGTGGGCCAGCTTCCTGACGAAAGTTGATTTGCAGCCGGAGTGCGATAGAAACTGTAACGGTCAATAAATCCGTAGTGCTTAATACTACAGCGCAAATAAGGCTCAAGAAAAAAAGGTAACGATGTCGATAACTCCTTATGAGCATAACGCTTATAAGGAGAATCGATATGAATACAGAGCAAATCAAACGTATAGGAAAACA
>Ga0315314_1001059_pt1 | contig 26077 bp, 28 predicted proteins | sample TDP9_MG_FD_203631 | JGI IMG/M metagenome (GOLD analysis project Ga0315314, IMG submission 203631) | Freshwater sediment microbial communities from Lake Towuti, South Sulawesi, Indonesia - TDP9 | ecosystem: Environmental > Aquatic > Freshwater > Lake > Sediment | place: Indonesia: South Sulawesi... | reverse complement strand
CTTAAACAAAGGTTAGGCTTAGCTTATGAGCCATTTTGGGCGTCCTATCAGGAAGTCTGTGAGGAAGACCCTGAAGTTCGGGAACCCTTTGTAGAGGTCTGTTATCTCGTCGTTCACTCTGGCTGAGAAGCCTGCAAGGTTTTCCACTAAGCTCCTTGGGACACCGACAGAGACGCCTCCTTTCTCTCGTAGGTTCTCTTCTAGGATCTTCTTAGCCTCCGTATAGTCTCTCAGAGCCTCAACCCACCAGCGATCGTTCTCTATCCACGGTCCTGCGACAGTGGTTCTTGCTTCGCTGTGCTTTCTGAGGAATCTTTCGCTCATCTCCTCCATCTCGACGGGTGGTCCTCTGTGGAGCTTGGTTCTGGCGAGGACGCTGCTCTCGACTTCGAAGATGAGCATGTGGTTGGTTTTCTCATCGCTCCAGACGGCGGTTCTCATGACCTTGAAGTTGTGCTCCTCCAGCAGACTCCTCAAAGCCTTCTCAGTCCTGTAGAGCTGACCCCAGAGGACATCAGGGACACGGGGTTTGCTGGTCATGAGGAAGAGGAAGACAAGGTCGGAACCTCGCTCCTTTATTGCCCTCTTCAATGCCTTTTCGCTAAAGGCTTGTGTCTCTGGCGGGAAGAAGAAGCTGAGGCTTGGCGCCTTCAGAAAAGCTCTGCAAGCTGCTGTGAAGAGCCTGAGTTTCGTCTCCGTGACAGGTGAGGCGACGTTTCGCCGCTCATCAATAGGGTCAATGACTACCAGAGGCTCTCTGAAGAGCTTTTTGCGCTCATCGTCTCTTCCTTTGTAGTGGTTGGCTATGTCGAGTATTGTCTCCTTCTTCCACCTGCCTGCAGCCTTCAGCGTCTCTAGAAAGGAGCCGTAGTGGATGGTGAGGAGTTCGCAGAGGTAGCCTGAGAAGCCGCCGACTTTGACCTCCGCCCCGTAGACGCCTATGCCGTGCATGAACTGCTTCAGGAGCAGAACCTCTTTTCTCGTATCGTCTCCCAAGTGTTCTTTGACATAGATGGTGTGAAGGGGAGTCCTGTCTGTCGCCGAGAGGGGCTTACCAAAGGCGTCCATCTCGAAGCAGGGAACGAAATCCACCTTGAAACCATTGATCTCCGCCTGTATGTAGGGGTGCTCCGCATAAGCCTCAACCCAACCCGTTCCCACGAGCTGCTTCACGATGTCGAGAATCTTTGGAAAGACCATCTTCGTGTAGGTCTTCTTCAGCACTATGAAGATGTCGAGGTCCCTGTCTCCGCTGAGCCAAGTATCCTTCGCCACAGAACCATGAATCTCAGCAGAACCCTCGATACCAGCCTCAGAAAGCCTCCTGTTCAGCCGCTCAGTCAACGCCTCGACGAACCCATAGACTCTCCTTCTCTCCTCTTCGCTTGGCTGAACCTTCTTCAAGACCTCTTTGAGCATGCTCTTGACAGAGACCTCTCTATCCATCCCCTATCACTCTGAGGTGGATTTGTTCTCAGTTAAATGTATGCCTAGACAATTAAGTGTTAGGTGTTCTATTGCGCGAGTTGGAAACTCAGTAAACGCTGATCTCTCTGATAGTGCATTCAGACTCAACGTTTAACCCTTATCAGCAGAGCCATTCCCACGACCATCAACACCAGCCAGAAAAGCAGGTCGATGAGCAGAGCCAAGACATTGACATGCCAGATGTCGGCTGGACCAGCAATGGTGCTCAGAGTATGTGTTGCCCACACGATTGGGAGACCATATCTTACGTGGACGAAGTCTGGCCAGTCGAATCTAAAGCCCCAAGTCAATACTAAGATCGTCCCTGCCGACCAGAGAAGGGTGAAGCCCAAGAGTGTCTTCGTCTTATTCATATCTAAGTCGGTTGTCATCTGTTGCAGTTAATGAGTGTTTTGCTTGCGACTTGCACTACCCGTTTCTGTAGCTCAGAATATGCCCTGTCGGATTGATCAATGTTTTCTCAATGGCAAATCCAGCTTTGAGATAAAACTCTGCGGGACCTGCTGGCCAGTGGATGTACTTATCCCATGTTTCATCTCTTTTCGCGACGTAGACCAAGGCGCCGTCGGATTCCTTGAAGGCTTGGCTGTTGAGCAAACGCTTTAGGAGAGCCTTTCCGACGCCTCTGCCTTGATGATCTTTGTTCACATACAGGCAGGATATGAAGAGATAGTCCTCAAAGCTTTTCCCAAGAAGATAGCGGTCTTCTGTCTCTCCCCTCTCCTTGTCAGCCCTGCAGGGACATAGCCCAAGCTTCCTCATTAGGCTTTGTGGGATAGACTCTATCATGCCTACGGGCGAACCCTCCACGTATGCGATGAATGTTGTCGGCGTGAAAACAATATTAGCCTCCTCTAACCACTCCTTGCTTCTCTCCACAATTCTCGAATTTTTCCAGTCAACAAGATGTCCCCAACACAACCCAAGCCTATCAAAGACATTGTCCAAACTAATAGGCACTACTTTGACACTATCTATCATCTTGCCTCGCCGACCTTCATTCCATATTCCCGTATCATAAGTATTGGTAAAAAAAAAGGAAAGGTACTAGGCGACTAGAATGTCACAAGTCATCTGTCGATTCATGAGTTAGCAGCTTTTTGAAAGTTGTGTATCTTATGCCCTGCAAGGTATCCTTTCCAAATCTCACCGGAATGATCACTCGGATGGGCTCGTCAATTATCGCTATTATACCTTGACCAAATTTGGATTTCTTGTAATCAATCTCCGCTATTGCTCTAATGGTACCTGTTCCTGTGACATAATAGGCGACATATTGAGGTTCTCTATTAATGGCAATATATGTATCCCAGTTATAGACATATTGTTCGAACTCGCCATCTAGATCGCCTTTTTTGAAGATGTTTTCACGCTTACCTGGAACAATAATAACTTCCTCTTTCAACGTAACCTCCAACTTCTTTAAGCTTTCATCTTCCTATTAATGCTTCTGCTTTTAACATGGGTTCTAATTGATCTCAAGGACCCTCCCTGAGTATAGGCTCAGGATCAGAATCAGGTCGTAAGAATCGCTCCAATCAGAACCTCTTAAATCGTTTAGCCGTTGAGTGAGGAAGGACTCTTGAAGCAACAAACAGGTTACTTTATACCTAATTCTCAACATGAGATTTAAAATATGCAGAGTGAATATTAACCGTGCTGAGGCTTTAGACCATGTCCAAGTACCCTCTGATGGATGTCTACATGAAGTATCATCCTCCCCTGAAGACAAGGTTCGAGGAAGAAGTCGAACAGTACTGGGGTAGGCGCTGGGGCGTCAACACAGAGGTCGGCAGGCTCCGCATGGTCCTCCTTCATAGACCAGGCAACGAGATCAACTCCATCTCACCGCCCTACGAGCAGTGGAGGTACACCAGCAAGCCCGACTTAGAGGAGATGCAGAGAGACTACGAAGCCTTAGCCGACGCCTTCAAGCAGGAGGGCGTCGAGGTCGTGGAGCGTCTTCCTGAGACAGCTAAGCCTCCGCGCTTAGTGAAGTCGATCTACACCAGAGACCCATCCTTCGCTGTTCCAGGCGGCGTCATCATTGGGCGGATGTACGACAGCCTCCGCAGGGGCGAGGAGCTCTACACGATGCAGACCTTGGCGGGCTTAGGCTGCCCCATTCTCCGAATCGTGAACGGGAGCGGCACCATCGAGGGCGGGAGCGTCATGTGGCTCGACCCGAAGCATCTGGCTATAGGTTTGTCCTTCAGGGTGAACGAGGAAGGCGCAAGACAGGTGGCAGAGGTGGTTTGGGCGATCAACCCTGAGATCGAGGTCGAGGCGACGCCCATCTTCGGCAGCCACATAGACGAGATCATCTGCATGGTGGATCGCCACACAGCGGTCGTGCTCAGGGAACGCCTCGCCTGGAACTTCTGGGAATACCTGAGAGACGACCTGAAGCTCAACATCATCGAACGCCCAGCAGACACCTACGTTGCAGGAATAGCCCTCCGCCCAGGCAGATTGCTCGTAGCTTCAGGCGAAGACAAACAGGCAGGCATCAAACTTCTGGAACGGGCGGGCATCGACATCATCGAGGTCAGCATAGACTCCTTGGTGGAGCCGAGGAACAGCGGCTCGATCCACTGCTTGACGATGCCGATCCTCAGAGACCCCGAGCCAGCGGAGTAGCCCCTTTTCTCAGCTTTCCTCAGCCTTGAAGACGTGTAGGTTCTCGTAGACTGGACCCTTCGGCGTTAATGTGCTCTTCTTCAACTGAAAGCTCTTGATGAGCAGCTCTCCAAAGGGCTCGTCCGAGAGTTCCATGATCTGGCGGACCAGCTGATCCCTGTTCTTGCCTGATCCAACACGGGCTAGGGTGATGTGAGGATGAAACGGGTTGTTGTCAGGTCGGACTCCCAAGCCTCTCAGCCTAGGCTCGATCCTCTGAAAGAGGTCTTCGAACTCTTTTTCCCCCTTCCTGAAGCCCGCCCAGACAACTCTGGGACGACTCAACCCAGGGAAGACACCGACCCCTTTCACTTCTGCTCTGAAGGGCTTGAACTTCACCCCCGAGAGCTCCCCCACGATCCTCGCAATGTCCCCTATAGGAGTATCTCCGAGGAACCTGAGGGTGACATGGATATTCTCCTCCTCAACCAGCTTAAGGTCCGCCCCTGTCCTCCTCAGAAGCCCTTGGGCAGACACAAGTCCTCTCCTAACACCCTCGTCCTCAAGGTCCACGGCTATGAAACTCCTTATCGCACTCAACGCCCAACCACCACAACGTGAACATCTCGGAAAGCGTCTTTTTCCAGCTTAGAATCTTCTTCCAACTAATAAACAGTTTTATGGAAGTCTCAACGATGGAGATGGTAGGAATCGGCTCCTAGGGGAAAGGCGTTGAGGATCGGCGGGATCGTGGATGTCTCCACAGTCGACTGGTATGGAAACGTCACCTTCATGGTCTTCGCCGCCGGATGCAACTTCAGATGCCCCTACTGCCAAAACTCCACCCTCATCCCCACCGACTCGGGGCAGGAAGTAGGACTAGACTTCATTGAGCAACGCGTCAAGGCGAACATCCTGTTGATCGACGCCCTAGGCGTCACAGGTGGAGAGCCGACGCTCCAGCCTAAAGCCCTCCAAGAAGTCTATACGTTGGCTAGGAAATGGCGGCTGAAGACAGTCCTTGACACCAACGGCTCAAGACCAGACGTGATAAAGAAACTCCTCTCCGAAGGCTTAGTCGACCATGTGGCTCTAGATGTCAAGGCTCCGCTGAAACCTGAAGACTACCGCAGAGTCGCAGGGGTTAAGAATAGCGAGAAGATCGTGGAAAACGTGAGAAAGTCCTTAGATCTCTGCATCGAACACGGTGTTTCCTTGGAGATCAGAACCACAGTAGCCCCTGAACTTTCAGACGGAGAGGAGTTCATAAGAGATATTGCGAAGGCGATCAAGGGAAAGTATAACCTTTTCTTCCTCCAACAATTCAACCCACTAGGTGACATCCTCGACCCAAAGCTGAAAGAGCATGGATTCATGAGCAGGCAGAGGCTTCTCGACCTCGCCTCTGTAGCTCTAGGAGAGGGTTTGAAAGAGATTTATATCAAGACACATGAGAGAGGATTAGAGAGGGTAGGATGAGATGGAAGCAAGAGAGGCGTTACTCCTACTTATCACAGGGATGCCGGGTTCGGGGAAGAGCACTGTCCTCGCCACGATCGCCGAGTATGGCTTCCCGATCCTCCTCATGGGCGATGTGATCAGAGAGGAGGTAGAGATCCTCGGATTCAAACCGACACCAGCGAACGTTGGAAGAGTTGCAGTAGAGATCAGGCGCAGGGAAGGAGTCAGCGCTGTGGCGAAGAGATGCATTCCCAAGATAAGGAGGTACTTCGAGGAGAACAGGCTTGTCAGCGTCGACGGCGTCAGGTCGCTTGAGGAGGTTGAGACATTTAGAGAGGAGTTCGAGAACGTCTTCCTCGCAGCCATCCACTCCTCTCCTCAGACACGGTTCCTACGGTTCCTCGAAAGAAACAGAAGCGACGACCCGAAGGACTGGGAGACCTTCAAGGAGCGGGACCTTCGAGAACTCAGGTTCGGCTTGGGCAACGTCATCGCCATGGCAGACTATATGATCGTGAACGAGTCGAGCGTAGAAGACCTTGAAGCCGAGACGGGGAAGCTTCTGAAGGGGAAGCTAGGAAGATGGAGCGGGTTAAGTTAAGGATCGAGGCACGGATCTATCCCACCGAGGACGAGGAGAAGGTCTCAAGAGCCGTCAAGAATGTAGTCGGAGAAGTAGACCTGAAATCGATCACCTTGAAACATGGGCTCATCCTGAGAGCCGAGGGAGAAGGCGTTGAGTCTCTCTCCTTCCTGAGGAAGAAGCTGCAATCGGAGCGTATAAGGGACGCCGCTAGGGCTCTTTTCCTAAGAAGCATAGAAGACAAGAGGATCGGTTTCAGTCTGAACAAACAGGCTGCCTACGCTGGACATGTGTCTTTCTCCCCTGCGAGTCAGACGCCGCTTGGTCCGATAGCGGTCGAAATAGAATGCGACGATCCTAAGGCTGTGGTGGAATGGCTGACGAGGAAAGAGGAACGCACAAAAGGCAAGCACACAGGGAGACACAAGTTCTCAAGGTGATCTGGTATCACATGTATTCTACTACCTTTCCTTCCTTGGTCAGTTTGTAGAAAGCCTTTCCATTCCTCTCTTCTCTCTCAACGCAGAAACCGTGCTCAAGGATCTGGAGATGCCACTCTAGGCTTGTTGTATCTATCCCCATCTTAGATGAGAGGACTTCAACGGTCACATCTCCTTCCCTCAGTGCCCAAAGAATCTTTCTCCGCAATGGATTGTTAACAGCCCTTAGATATCGAGTATGGTACTCCTTCGTCTCCTCTAAGGACCCGCCAATAGTCTTGGAGTCTTTACTCGACAAATGGCATCACTCCAAATACTCTGCAACATGACTTAAAAAACGCTTTGTCTTACTCGCGCCAACTCTAGAAGGACCATGACAAAACTGGAAAAAGAGAATGGTACTAGGTTATGATGCCCCCCTTCTTCAGATCCTCTATTTCCTCAGGCTTGTAATTGAGTAGCGCAGTCAGGATCTCCGCGTTGTGCTGCCCCAGCGTGGGAGCTGCACTCTCGATCTTTCCAGGGGTCTCAGAGAACTTCACTGGGAAGTTCACGACCTTGATTTTCCCTAGTGTCGGGTGCTCGATCTCGACGAACATGTCTCTAGCTACGAGTTGCTCATTTTGAACCACTTGTTCCATCCTGAGAACGGGTGCCGCAGGCACGTCTAGCTTAGCCATAACATCACAGACTTCGCTGCTCGTCCTCTGAGAAACCCACTCCCTGAAAAGCTCTGGCGTCACCTCCTTCACATTCAACAGCTTGGTTATGGCGTCCATAGATGCGCCGCCCCCAGCAAGGATCGCTACCCAGCCATCTGATGCCTTAAGGAAGCCTCCTATGCCAGGACCCCTCATCCTAGGAAACTTCTGTTCTCGTTCTTCTTCCGTCATGCCCGTGATAGTGTAGTTGGCAATCGATGTTGCCACGAGAGCCACCATACTGTCTGATTGTGCAACATCTATCCACTGCCCGATTCCTGCCTTCTCCTTAAAGTAGATGGCTGTGACGATGGAAAACGCTGCGAAGAGTGCAGGTCCTAGGTCTCCATAGGCTACTGGAGTACCTATGGGCGGTCCGTTGGGATCGACTCTCCTGCCTGCTAGGTAGGCGTGCCCACTGATTGCTTCAGCGATGGAGAAGTAGGAGGGTCTGGGTGAGTAGGGTCCTGTCTGTCCGAAGCCTGAGAGCGAGGCGTAGATGATGTCGGGCTTAACCTTCCTCAGCTCCTCGTAGCTGAGCCCCAGCTTCTGCATCGTGCCAGGACTGAAGTTCTCCACGACGACATCTGACAACTTCACCAAGTCCTTGAAGATCTCGACGCCCTTCGGGTCCTTTAGGTTGAGGGTCATTCCCTTCTTGTTTAGGTTCAGGACTTGGAAGGTGGGGCTCTCCCTGTTGTGGAGCGGTGCGAACATCCTTGTTCGGTCTCCCCATGTCGGCTCGATCTTGATGACCTCTGCGCCCATCTCGGCTAGAAGCAGAGTGCAGAAGGGACCGAACCAGACGTGGCTGAGATCCAGAATCCTTATGCCTTCAAGAGCCTTCTTCATGTCCCTTGATCACCTTATCGTTCCCACAAACACCCGTCGACCTATTTTAAATATTTTGCGCATCTACCTCTCTAGGAAGGTTGAAAAGACCGGGACGCCTCTCTTATTCGAAACCGTGTTCGAAGGTCGATCAACGGTGAGATGTACATGCGCCGCGTCATAAGAAAGGAGACCACCGACAACGAGCTCCGAGTCGAGCGACGAACTCTCAACAAGGAAGAGACTCTGATCTTAAACAGAACCTCATGCCTAGGCTGTGGCTTCTGTGTAGACCTGTGCCCCAAGGAAGCCCTAACGCTCTCTGCTACCTCTTTAGCAGAGGGGCGCCTCATCGAGAAGGGAGAGATTGATGTGGACAAGGAGCGATGCGTCTTCTGTGGAATATGTGTTGCCCTATGCCCCGCAAGGGCGCTAAGGTTGATCGGTGAAGGAGGAGAGGCTATCTCGCTACCAGAGAAGGGTCTATTCCCGATCCCCATAAGAGAGATCGAGATCGATGAGGCTCAGTGCGACGTGAGATGCAGGCTCAAATGTCAAGAAGACTGCCCGGTAGAGGCGATAAAGGTCTCAGTCAAGAGCACATCCGACAAGGGAGAACAGGTCACAGGCGTCGAGGTCGATAAGAACATGTGCCTCTACTGCAAAAGATGCGAAGCTGCTTGCCCTCTCAGCCTAATACAAGTGCAAAAACCCCTCAGCGGAACCATCAACATTGAAACTGAACTATGTCCCGAAGGGTGCAAAATCTGCGTCGATATCTGCCCCATCCACGCCATCGAATTCGATGATGAAGGGAAGTTGTTGACGTTCCCTGAATTCTGCATATTCTGCACAGCCTGCAAGAGAGTCTGTCCAGAAGGAGCGATAGAACTGGAGATAAACACACTGAACTACAGTGGAGAGGACTCGGGGGTTTGGTTCACAGTCTTGGAGAGATTGACCTCGAAGAGAATCCTTGCCAGAGAGCTTGCGAAGGAGTCTGGAAAAAAGAGGAGCACCTTGGTAAAGGAGCGGCTCTCCTAGTCGTCCTAGGATAAAGTCTTATCTAATGTAAGAGACACATTGATGCTGAGTATTAGGAGGAGAGACATTTGGAGGATTTGGCTCGTAAAGCTATTGAGAGGGCTCTTTCCTCTGGTGCAACCTACGCTGACATCAGGATTGTTGAGATAAACAACCAAAATCTCGCCACGAGAAACGGCAAGATCAGGAATGTAAGCATCGTGAATGACAAAGGATTCGGTGTAAGGGTGCTTGTCAACGGAGCTTGGGGCTTTTCAAGTAGCTGCGAGATCGGTCCAAGCATCATTGAAAAGGTGACCTTGGAAGCCGTGAAGATTGCCAAGGCTAGTGCAAAGCTCAAGAAGAAGGACGTGAGGCTAACGCCCGCAAAACCAGTCAAGGGCAGCTACAAGACGCCTTTCCAAAAGGACCCCTTTGAGGTTCCTCTCGAGGAGAAGGTCAAGGTCTTGATCGAAGCGGACAAGCGGGTGATCTCCCAAGGTGATCTGCTGAAGCTCTCAACCTCAAGTATGGGACATCACCGGGAGAACAAAGTCTTCGCAAACAGTGAAGGCTCCTACATAACCCAGGAGATCACTTGGTGCGGAGCCAATGCAAGAGCTGTCGCAGTAGGCTTCGGCGAATTCCAAGACAGATCCTTCGACGGAAGGAACGCCAGGACAGGAGGTTACGAGATAATCGAGGAGATCGACCTGCCTGAAAAGGCAGAGGAGAGCGGCAAAGAAGCGCTGAAACTGCTGACGGCGAAGAACTGCCCCGAAATGGTTACGGACGTCATAATCGGCGGTAGTCAACTAGCCCTGCAGGTCCACGAATCTACAGGACATCCAATGGAGCTGGATAGAGCGCTGGGCGCTGAAGCAGCTATGGCCGGGACGAGCTTCCTCACAGTCGACAGGCGAGGCAAGTTCAGGTACGGAAGCGAGAAGGTGAACATATTCGCAGATGCAACGATACCGAAAGGGCTTGGATCCTTCGGCTATGACGACGAAGGAGTGCCCGCACAGAGGGTTCAACTAGTCAAGGACGGGATCTTCATAAACTACATCAGCGACAGAACCTTCGCAGGAGAACTGGGGGTCCCCTCCAGCGGCGCTGCGAGGGCTTCGAGTTGGAACAGGATTCCGCTTGTCAGGATGACAAACATAAACCTTGAGCCAGGTGACTGGGAGTTTGACGAGTTGGTTAGGGACACAAAGAAAGGGATCTACGTCGAGACCAACAGGAGCTGGAGCATCGACGACAAGCGACTCAACTTCCAGTTCGGCACACAGGTCGCTTACCTCATAGAGAACGGTGAACTAGCGGACTTGGTGAAGAACGCCTCATACACTGGTATAACACCCCAGTTTTGGGGTTCCTGCGACGCCGTATGCAACAAGAAACATTGGCACATGTGGGGGACGCCGGGCTGTGGCAAGGGGCAGCCAGGACAGGGGATGTACGTCGGACACGGGACGGCGCCTGCTAGATTTAGGGACACGAAAATCTTCTCGGGGGTGACGAGATGATCAAGGGAAGAGAGACCTGCCTTGAATTAGCTGGCAAAGTGGCTAAGGAAGCGATAAAGCTCGGAGCGACTCAGGCGGAAGTGAGGCTTATCAATGGTACAAGTTACCTAACACGCTTCGCAGGTTCGATGATACATCAGAATGTCGGCGAAGCCAACACGACTCTGATGTTGAGGTCAGTACTTGGAAAGAGGATAAGCTCAGTAAGCTGTAGCGACACGAACCCGGAATCGATTAAGAGACTCGTAGAAAAGGGATACAAAGTGGCGAAGGTCCTCGACGAAGACCCTGACTTCATAAGCCTGCCTGAGCCGCAACCAATCTCAGACCTCAGAGGACTATTCGTCAAAGCGACTGCTGAGTGTACGCCGGACACCCGAGCAGAGATCGTCAAGGCGCTGATGGATGAGTCACACTCGCTCTCGCCGAAGGTGAAGGAAGTTGCCGGAGCCTTGACCACGACCTCAGGTGAATTAGCTGTTGTCAACTCGCTGGGCGTGAACGCCTATGCGAGGGCGACTTCAGCGGACCTAGACGCCACTATAATAGCCAGAGAGGCAGAGGTCGAAGGCTTCGGAACTGCAGGAGACGTGTCGAGAGACATAAAGGACTTGAACCCAGCCAAGATCGGCAGAGAGGCAGCAGAGCGATCTGTTGGAAGTCTCGGAGCGAAGATGATTGACGTGGGCGAATACGAGGTCGTATTCGAGCCTTATGTTGTCGCACAGGCTTTAGGCTACCTCGCCTCTGGTTTCAGCGCCCAGTCCTACCAAGACGGAACCAGTTGGATGTGCGACTTGATGGGGCAGAAGGTCTTCAGCGAACAGCTCACGCTGTGGGATGACGGAAGAGACCGCAGCGGGCTGGCCTTCCCCTTCGACATGGAAGGCATACCGAAGAGAAAGCTGGTGCTAATCGAGGAGGGCGTCCCAAAGGCTATAGTGTACGATTCGTATACAGCTCACAAAGACAAGGAGAAATCCACGGGTCACGTAGGCGGCAGGGGTCTAGGCGGTATGGGCTCGATGCCTTCACACCTGATCATGAAGAGAGGAGACTCGACGAAGGAGGAGATGATCCAAGAGACGAAAAAGGGCATCCTAGTCACAAACTTCTGGTACGTCAGAACTGTTCACGCCAAAAGAGTCGTCATAACCGGAATGACGAGAGATGGCACTTGGCTGATAGAGAAGGGAGAGATAAAGTACCCAGTCAAGGACCTGCGATTTACAGACAGTCTACTCAAGACCTTTGCAAACCTCGATTTGATAGGGAAAGAGGGCAAACGAATGGGTGCAGGACCCTACGGCGGTGTGGTTGTACCAGCCATAAAAGCGAAGAGCTTCCTCTTTACAGGACAAAAACCATAAGCAAACAATCTCCCTCTCTTTTTTATGGATTTCACTTTCAGTCTCAAACTCAGTATTTTAGAATCCTAACTTTGAACAGGATTGTTTGTTGTTAGCTAGGTTAAGTAGGGCTCTGCCGACATTATTTAAATCTTGACTTCGCTTCCTATGTGTAAATAGGAAGAGTGAACAGAATGTCCTCTGACGTAAGGTATCGGGATAAGGTTGAGGCGATCGACTTCATCATCAATGCGCTGATGGAGCACGAGAAAGTCTTGGAAGAGCAGACGAAGAGGCTGTCAGAGCTCCTCGAGCGTCTTCCCCAAGGAGACGGTGTTGGAGTTGATTCTCCTTCTACTGAGAAAGAAGAGGTATCTCAAAGGGTCGATGAGAATAGTTCCACAAAGAGCAATAAGAATCCTCGGACGATGTGGAAAGAAAGAGGTTGGCGTTTCGGCTTCCCTTAGCGGCCTTCAACTAATAGCTTTCTGACAGCTTCACTTCTGATTTTTTGAGCTATCTCCTCTGTTGTCCTGAGTTCTAAAGCATCTTTAGGACAGAACTCGACGCATTTGGGTTCTCCCCCACACAGGTCGCACAGCATAACGACCTTCCTAACTGGATGGAGCGATAGGACACCGAGCTCACAGGCTTCTATGCACCAGCCGCATCCATTGCATTTCCCCTCATCGACTAGGACTACACCTGTCTTCTCGTCTACGCTTAGAGCTTTTCTGGGGCAGCTCCTGACGCAGGTGGGGTTCTCACAGAGCCTGCAGGCTAGAGACATGTTCACCACGACATCCAGTTGCACCGTCCGAATCCTTGACAGAAGGGGGTTGAACTCTCCATCTTTCTCGGCTGAGCAGACCATCTCACAGAGCCTGCAGCCCGTGCACTTCTCTGGGTCTGAGACTACGAACTTCCGCTTCATCTCTCACGCCTCCTCAGCAGGAGCTCCCAGCTCCTCAGCAGCCTTATTCAACTCCAGTTCAAGCAGCTTGTGCTTCGTTGGAACGCCCTGAGGAGTCCAGCCTCTCTCTTTGCAGTAGGCTTTAAAGAGGAGGTCGAATTCCTCCTTCGTCACCACAGCTCCCTTAGCGACGCCGCTCTTTATGGGGTCACTCATCACCCTCGGAGCAGGGTAGTCGTTCTCGCTCTTCCAGCCTTCTCTTACGTTATAGGCTTTCTCTAGGTTGTATATCCGCTCCCCTGCCTTCTGGAGCGACTCCTCCGTCATCTCAAGTCCAGTCACTAGAGCGTAGAGCCTCGCCATAGTCTTGTAGTTGCCCAATATGCTCCGTATGAACTTGCAGAGCATCAGCGAGTCGATGACAGTCCACATATCCTCTCTTTCCCGCACCAGCTTCCCATACTCCTCCTTAGCAGTGAACCTGTCCACCTTTCCCTTCAAGTCGAAGTCGTACATACTTGACCTCAGATGGCATCCTCCTCTTGTAGAGGTGTTGAAGCCTAGGACCGACGCCTTCAATCCTCTGAGGTCGTAGCCTGGATACTCCAGACCCTTGTTGTGCATGGCGAAATGCTCTGAGCCTCCGCCGACGATCTCTGAAGCACTCTTCACGCCTTGGGCTAGGAGCGCTCCGAAGCCTTTTTGATGTGCTGTTCTCTTGATGGCTTCGAGCTGTGCTTCTGAGTTTCCGAAGGTGAGCTGGAGTCCGTCTGTGTCCTTGTCCGAGAGGATTCCCTTCTCATAGCATTCCATAGCCCACCCTATTGTGACGCCTGCGCTTATCGTGTCCATGCCCAGTCTGTCACAGAGGTCCACAGCCCTGTTTATCGCAGGGAAATCACCGACCCCGCACTGAGAACCCAAAGCATATAGGCTCTCAAACTCAACGCTCCCCAAGACTTTCCCTACCTCTTCCTTGACGACGGTAATGTGGTCGCAGGCAATGGGACATCCAGCACAGGCTATAGCCTTCACCACCCAACGTTCACCTACATACTTGTCACCGATCTTCTCGGCAAGCTCAAAGACACCGTCCTGCCAGTTCCTCGTGGGGAGGGCTGCGACAGACTGGTGGAAGAGAAGGCTTGCAGGCGTCCCTGAAAATCTGTAGCCTTCCGTGAGGGGACCTTGACTCGTTTCGTAGATTTCCTTACAGGCTTGCATAAGTGCCTCTAGGTTGCTCACCTTAACGCCCTTCGTCCCCCTAACCACAACCGCCTTCAAGTTCTTCGAACCCATTACAGCGCCCATGCCTGTTCTCCCCGCCTGCCTATGCCTATCGTTAGCTATGTTCGCAAATCTGACAAGATTCTCGCCAGCAGGACCAATAGTGGCGATACCGATGTTTTCGTCGCCGACTTCCTTCTTTATCCGATTCATCGCCTCAATAGTGTCGGTCCCCCAAAGGTGCCCTGCATCTACAAATTGGATCACATCGTCGTCAATGAACAGGTAGACAGGTTTCTCCGCCTTCCCCTCTATCAGGACAGCGTCGTAGCCTGCCTGCTTCAATGCGTGAGCCCAGAAACCTGATGAGACAGCTTCACCCATGAAGTTCGTGAGAGGCGACTTAGCCTGTACAATGTACTTGCCACCCGTCGGCACAATCGTCCCGGCGAAGGGACCAACAGCAAAGATCAGCGGATTCTCTGGACTCAGCGGGTCAACCTTTGGCTTTGAGCAGTTGTACAATAGACTGATGGCAAAGCCATTTCCACCAATGTATTGGCGGCAGAAATCTTCGTTTAGCAACTCCATCCGACTCTTTTTTCGTCCGAGGTCGACATGAAGGATACTACCAGCGTAACCGAACATGCGTATTCGGCACCTCGTTTCTTCTTATCTGTTGACTCTACTCTAAAAAGGTTCTCATAATCACCGTTTACAATAAATAATGGTAGAATAAGATAGTAGGATTAGTGTCCGCCACATGATAGGAGAAGATCACCTGCTACCGGGGTCGCTGGCCTTCACTTTCTTCATGATCGTCTGTATCCTCAATAAGGAGGTCTGTGCGTAGCAGCTTAGACAGGAGGGAGCTTCGATCGGATTCTTCTGGGTGGTGGTGTCGGATTTCTGGCGTTGGATGGACAGCTTAGTCGTTACTTATGGCTACTTAGGCTTCTTTATACTCTCCATCTTCGGCAACATGTCCCTCTTTTTACCCGTTCCATACGTATTGACTATTTATGCTTTCGGACACCAGCTCGATCCTATTCTACTTGGCCTCTCTTGCGGTCTTGGCGCTGCAATCGGCGAGTTCTCAGCCTACTTCATTGGGAGAGGTGGAAGACACTTCTTAGAGAAGAAGTATGGAAAGAGGCTTGATAGTGCGAAGCTCCTGATCCAGCGCTACGGCGCGTTCGGGCTCTTCCTTTTTGCTGCAACACCTCTACCAGATGACTTACTCTTCATCGTTCTAGGTCTCATCAAATTCGACCTGAAGAAGGCTTTACTAGCATGTTTTCTCGGAAAATGGCTTATGTGCACAATTATCGCCTTCGGGGGGAAGTTCTCCTTTCGTCTTGTTCTTAGGCTTTTCCATGAAACCGGTCTCCTAGGTGCAGTAGTAGGTCTCATCATCTTAGCCTTGGTGATTGTAGCGATGCTGAAGCTTGACTGGACAAGGTTCTTGCCATCTAAGTAGAAGCAATTGGAAAAAGGTGTCAAGTTTCGGGAAACCTCTTCGGCCAAGCTAGCAGTATCTGAATGTTGGGTTCTATCGCAAGAGAGTTAATCGTTCAACCTCTCTCAAGGTTCATCCATGAGAAAAGAGTCGTACGCTACGACACCTGTGGAAATGGACTTCTAAGTCTTTAGGCACGAAGAACATCCCGAGGCTAGAATTCAAATGCCTGCCGGAACCTTAGAGGATGCTGAGACGCTAGAAAAGCCTGTGATTCGTGAGGCATACAAGGAGACGGGTCTAGTTGAGGAAATCCAAACCTTTCTGAGCTCAAGGAGCTCTGACTTCGCAGGACAGGGCTACTGCTTAGAGGAACGCCATTATTATCACCCAGACTTCAGAGTGGAAGCCCCTGAACGATGGCTCCGCTACAAGGAAAAACCTTCATCGGGTCGCCTAGCTTAATAGAGTTTGAATTGTACTGGGCAGCATGAAATTCCGGGTTATCAGGGCGGCAATGTGATTTTACAGAGTCACATTATTGAGTCTCAAGGCGCTCTTTATGGCTTGGGTCGACACTAGGCTGGTGGCTAGATAGTTTATTGTCCTTTCCGATCCTCTAACCACAAAAAGGTTAAAGGGCTGTGAACGCCTCAACGGTCTCCTTGTCCAGTCTCTTGATGAGCTCGATGATCAGGAGGACGGCGTTCTCTGTGTCCTTGACGCTGAGAAGACTGACATGGCTGTGGATGTGCCTCGTTGGCACACCGATAACCACACTGGGGCATCCCACCCTGTTGAGATGTATCCTACCCGCATCCGTTCCGCCTGCTGAAACTTGAGAGAGCTGAAGCGGTATCTGAGTCTTCGCCGCAGTCTCAATAACGAACTCCTTCAAAGGCTGATTAGGTATCATACTTGAGTCAAAGGTTAAGAGACTGGGTCCCTTATCCATCTTAGTCGGGGCCTCCTTGGGAGCAATGCCAGGCACATCTCCAGCAATATCGACTTCTATGACTATTCCGACATCAGGGTCGACCATGTGAGCTGTCGTCTGCGCTCCCCTCAGTCCCACCTCCTCTTGGACCGTTGCAGCACCATAAACTGTATTGGGATGATCTACGCCCTTCTCCTTGATCCTTCTGATCGCCTCCATCAGTACAAAGGCGCCGACACGGTCGTCGAAAGCCTTGCCCATAGCGACTCGTCCTCCCCGTATCAAATTGAAGGGAGACCATGGAACAACTGGATCGCCGATCTTCACACCTATCTCCTTTGCTTCCTCTCCCGAGGTCACACCGATATCTATGAACATGTCCTTCCGAACCACGATCTTGTTCCTCTCCTCAGGTGTCAGCAGATGAGGAGGCTTAGCTCCGATGATGCCTGGGACATCACCTCTACTGGTTCGGATGACCACTCTTTGCCCTAGGAGAACCTGATCCCACCAACCGCCTAGATTATTGAAGGTGATAAATCCTGACTTCTCATCTACACCTGAAACGACGAAGCCGACTTCATCCACATGCCCGGCCAAAAGCAGATGAGGTCGTTCAGAAGAACCCTTAGCTACGAAGACCACTGAACCCAGCTTGTCCGCTATCACTTCGTCCGCATACGGCTTCATGTACTCCTTGCAGACTCTGCTTACTTCCCTTTCAAAGCCGGAAGGCCCAAAGGAATCCATCAAACGTTTCATCAAATCCAGAGCTTTCTCATCGAACATGGCCTATCTCCTTGTAGCTACAGCAAAGATGCTCTTAGAATTTACGCCTATTACAGAAAGCCAAATCCGAATCATGTAGTAAAGACATCCTCAAACAAAGTGAATCTCCCTGAACGGTGAAGATTCGTTCAGTCCTTGGGATATGCTTGAGAGGGCTCTATGTTCTGCGATGAAAGTGCAAGAGCCGCTATGCATATTGATGCTGTTATCCTCAACAAACTCGGAATGGAGATCTTGAACACTATGGGATACGGCGAAGCCTTCACTGAAGCTTTCGCTGCAGCAGAGGTTGAAGGATTTGATGACATCACAGCACTGCGACGAGGAGAGAGATGGAAGGCGGACCGACAGCACGACAGCCGTCTGGAATTTCAAGAAGAGGGGAGGAATTCCAAAGAAATCATCTGCTTAAATATTGCCTCTTGTAATGTAGCTGGAGGATCATTATGGCCAGAGGATCGGAGAGAGTGAAGCGTTTTCTTGATGAAAGGAAGATTGAGGTAGAGCTCGCTGAGCTCGATGAGTCGACCCGTACTTCTCAGATGGCCGCGGATGCATTAGGATGTAGTGTAGCTCAGATAGCGAAGTCCATAGTCTTTGTTAATGGCTCAGTAGCCGTGGTCGTTATCTCGGGAGACAAGCGAGTTGACGAGAGGAAGCTCTCCAACCTTCTAGGGTGCAAGGTCTCAATAGCTGATGCCGAGAAGGTTCGAAAACGTACAGGCTATGTAATAGGTGGAGTACCTCCTTTCCCTCACGACGATGGCGTCAAAGTGTACTTAGACAGTTCTCTCAGACGATACGATACTGTCTGGACTGCTGCAGGGACACCTAACTCAGTTTTCAAGGTCAAGGTTGAGACACTTAGATCTGTTTTGAACTCGGATTTTGTGCACGCATCAAAGTGAAAGTTCGACGAATGGAGAGGAACCGTGGATAAGCAACATAGTGTGGCAGAAGAATAAGCTCTATCAGTCCTGATAGTTCGCAAGATAAGTTTAATTAAACGGGAGGAAAATAGAAGTATCAGGTGCCGAGGTGACCGAGTCCGGTAAGGTGATCGCCTGCAGAGCGATTAGATAAGGGTTCAAATCCCTTCCTCGGCTTTCAACAACCTATAAGAAGAAAGGTGTAGCCATGGGAAATATCCCCATAAGACTCTACAACACTGCCACAAGGAAGAAGGAGGTGTTCACGCCTCTACGTACTGGGTGCGTAGAGATGTACAGCTGCGGTCCTACTGTATATGAGTCTGCTCACATCGGACATTATCGTGCCTACGTCTTCGTGGACACATTGAAACGTCTTTTCGCCTTCAATGGCTTGAAAGTGAGATCTGTGATGAACATAACAGATGTGGGTCATCTCACATCAGACGCTGACATGGGTGAGGACAAGGTCGAGAAGGCGGCGAGAGAGAAACAGATGAGTGCCTGGGATATCGCGGAATATTACACGAAGGACTTCTTCAGCGCGATGCAAAAGCTGAATGTCAAACGCCCAGACATTGTGTGCAGAGCCACCGATCACGTAACACAGATGGTAGAACTCATCCAGAAGCTTGAGGAGAAAGGATTCACGTACAGGACATCGGACGGCATCTACTTCGACACTTCTAGATTTGCCAAGTACCCAAACTTCGCTAGGCTGGACCTGCAGCAGCTGAAGGAGGGCGCACGGGTTGAGCCAAATCCTGAGAAGAGGAACCCTTCGGACTTTGCTGTGTGGAAATTCTCGCCAGCAGGAACCAAGCGCCACATGGAGTGGGATTCGCCCTGGGGCGTGGGCTTCCCAGGGTGGCATATCGAGTGTTCTGCGATGAGTATGCATTATTTGGGCGAGACCTTTGACATACACACAGGCGGCATAGACCATATCCCCGTGCACCACACAAATGAAATAGCGCAGAGCGAGGCTGCAACAGGCAGGAAATCTGTCCGCTATTGGTTGCATAATGAGTTTCTTATGGTGAACGGAGAGAAGATGAGCAAGAGCAAGCATAACTTCTATACCTTAGCTGATATCGAAGCAAAGGGCTTCGACCCACTCAGCCTGCGATATCTGTTCCTTACAGCGCACTATCGTTCAAAGATCAATTTCACTTGGAAGAGCTTGGAAGCTGCTGAGCATGCATTGAACACCCTACGCGAACTCATCCTTGAAATGAGAAGCTCAAAGAATAAAGAGTCTGAAGGTCAAGAGAAATCAGAATCGAATCGAAGGAAGTTCTTGGAAGCGATAAATGACGACATGAACACTCCAGCTGCCTTGAGCACAGTTTGGGAATTGGTGCATAAGAAGGATATTGATGATAGAAGCCGACTGGACCTTTTGTTGAAGTTTGACGAGGTCTTGGGACTTGGTTTGAAGGATGCAAAGCCGCAGAAGGAGCGAGAGCTGAGCGACGAGATTAAAGAGTTCGTCAAGAAACGAGAGAAGCTGAGGAGACAGGGAAAATACGGCGAAGCTGATGAGATAAGGAAGAAGCTTGATGAAGAATTCGGCGTCATCATCGAAGATGCGCCAGAGGGAACTAAATGGAAGTTCAAAGTTAGAAAGAATAAAACATCATAAAGCGTGATGGGCTACACTTGGTCGAGGTACTTCTTTATCTCCCACTCCGTGATCGACTTACTAGTCTTCTCCCATCCGCCTGCTATTTCCAGATAATCGTTGAACTCTTTCTTCTTCTGTTCTACGAGAGCCTCCGAGATATGCTTTCCAAGGCCTTCATTAATAACCGGATCCCCCAAAAAAGCATCAACCGCTTCGCCTAAGCTGCCTGGCAGAACCCCCAAGGCTTCTCTGTCCTTCATGTGATACACATTCTCAGAAGTGGCGTCACCTGGATCGAGCTTCTTTCTTACTCCATCGAGACCTGCCTTGAGCATAACAGCTGAAGCTAGATAAGGGTTGCAGGAAGGGTCTGGGTGGCGGTACTCTATCCTAACCGATGACTCCTTGTTTGGATAATATATCGGAATTCTGACGAGGGCTGAGCGGTTTCCAAGCCCCCAAGAGCAGTAGACGGGAGCCTCGTAATGGGGAACGAGCCTCTTATAGGAGTTCACGACAGGGGCGACGACCAATGAAAGCCCTCTGAAGTGCTCTAGTAGTCCACCAATGTAGTGGAGAGCCATCTCTGATAGCCCGGTTGGGGAACCCTCGTCGAAGAAAAGGTTCCTCCCTTTTCCATTATCCATTAGGCTTTGGTGCATGTGGCAGCCACTTCCATTTATACCCCAGAAAGGCTTTGGCATGAAGGTCGCTATCAGACCGTGTTTCTTCGCGATATTCTTAACAGCGAGCTTGAACAAGATGACCCTGTCCGCGGTCTTAAGAGCATCATCGAATCTGAAGTTTATCTCCTGCTGGCCGTGGGCGACCTCATGATGCACCTTATCAAGCTTGAAGCCGACGCTCTCCAAGTTCATAATGGTCTCCCTCTTCACCTTTTCAGTGGGGTCTAGGGGAGGCATGTCAAAGTACCCGCCCTCATCAAGAGGACGAATCATCTCGCTCTCTTTCAAAACGTAAAAGAACTCCAGCTCAGGCCCTATGTTGAATCTAAGATCTTTCTCCTGAAGAGCATCAACCACTGATCTAAGAAGGCCCCTAGTGTCACCCTCAAAGGGCACCCCGCTGGGCCTATAGACGTAGCAGAACATATCCGCCGTGTTGGGATGCTCCCATGGAGGTATCACAAAGGTTTCCGGGTCAGGACGTGCGACTAGGTCGCTTTTATCTAAGGTTGAGAATCCAGGAATGGAAGAACCATCGAAGCCTATTCCTTCCTCTAGTGCGCTCTCAATCTGATACTCTGGGATGAGCATAGCTCTGGGGCGCCCGTTGAGGTCGACGGTAATGAGCCGGAGGAAGCGAACATCGTTCTTATCGATCAGGTCCAGAATCGGTCCGACAGCATCCCTTCCTCTTGGCAAATCGAAGCCGCTTTGCATACACCCATCTATGGAAGAAATGTATATTAGCTTTGTGGACGAAAGACGATACGAACGTCTGACAATTTAAATATGTGTGAAACAAATGAAATGATCGATGATCCATGCTTGAGCTGGATGACCTAGATAGGAAAATCCTGAGGGAGGTTCTGAAGAATTCTAAGAGGTCTTACAGAGAGCTTGCGAGGCGTCTAAATGTTGCTGTAACAACGGTGATAAATAGGATCGAGAAGATGGAGGAGACGGGTATCATCAATGGTTACACAGTCAGTATAGACTACGAGAAGCTTGGATACGAACTGACTGTCTTGACAGAGATCTCGGTCTCCAAGGGAAAGCTCTTGGAGATGGAGAAGGAGATCGCGAAGATGCCCCCAGTCTGCGCTGTCTACGATGTCACAGGTCTCACAGACGCAATAGTCGTTGCGAAGTTCAGGAATAGAAAGGAGTTAAGCGACTTCACCAAGACTCTTCTCTCAATGCCCTTCATAGAGAGAACAAACACCCATGTTGTTCTGACGACTGTAAAGGAAGATTTCAGACTACTGGACTCTCTCTAGCAAGCTTAAGCCTAGACCTCCTTAGCTGCAAGATTTATCTACTAGGCAGAACAAGAAACCTTTGAAACGAGAATCGGGTCTCTGAGGTGTCCATATGAGCGAAGAAAGGGTGCCGTTATATGATCTGTTCTCTCCCACCGACTTTAGGTATTACGTCAAGGAGCTGAAACCCTTCCTGTCTGAGGAGGCTTTTGTCAAGTATAAGTCTAGGGTAGAGGCCGCCCTTGCAAGAGTTCTGGCAAAAAGAGGTATCATAACCCTGCGATCGGCTGACGAAATAGCGAAGGCATCTGAACAGGTCACAGCAAGAGAAGTCTATGAGGAAGAAAGAAGGACTTCGCACGACATAATAGCGCAGGTCAACGTAATTAGGAAGAGAGTGAGCGACGAGGCTAAGCCAGGCGTACACATGACTGCAACCTCCTATGACACGGTCGAAACGGCGAATGCGTTACGTTACAGGGACGCCCTTGTTAATGTAGTTCTTCCTGACATGGTCTCCTTAGAAAAAGTCTGGATAGATATGGCGAGAAGGGAGAAGGATACTTTGCAGATAGGGAGAACACATCTTCTACATGCGGAACCAATTACCTTTGGTTTCTGTATGGCTTGGTATGTCAGCAGACTTGGGAAGAGGATACTTGCGGTCAACGAATCCACAAGGAAATTCGAGGGCAAGTTCTCTGGTGCAGTTGGAGCCTATAATGCGTCATCCCTGTTTGTCGAAGACCCTGAAGAATTCGAAAGAGAGGTTTTGAGCGAAATAGGTTTAGATCCTGTTGAGATCTCTACGCAACTCAATCAGCCAGAGCATATTACTGATCTAATGCACTATATCATGAGTAGCTTCAGCATCATTGCCAACTGGGTGGATGACATGCGGAACTTGCAGAGACCTGAGATCGGAGAGATAGGTCAGCCGAGAGGCGAAGACATTTCGAGGTCATCGACAATGCCGCATAAAGCAAACCCTATTGGACTGGAGAACATCAAGAGCTTATGGAAAAAGACAATGCCAGAGATGGTCACAATGTACTTGGATCAAATATCAGACCACCAGCGAGATTTAACCAACTCTGCGTCCCAACGGTATGTGCCAGAGATCCTGGGCAGATTTGACTATTCTATAAGAAGAGCTACAAGAATCTCAAAGAATCTAAAGCCGCACGTTCAAAACATGCTTAGAAACCTCAAGATGAGCGCCGATAAGACCATCGCCGAGCCCCTTCACCTCTTGCTCTCTGCTTACGGACATCCAAACTCCCACGAATACGTAGGCAAGCTGGCGGATGAATCCTACGCGAGCGGAACGCCCCTAACAGAGATCGTGTTGAGGGACAAGAGCCTACAACCCTACTTGCAGAAGTTCACACCAAGACAGTTGGAGGTTATCTCAGACCCTTCAAAGTACCTTGGAATAGCCTCAAGAAAAGCAGAAAAGATCGCAGCACTGTGGGAGCAGAGACTAAAGGAGACCGAACTTATTTGAAGGAAGACATCGAGTTTTCGATATCAACCTAACAGTTTACCTATGAGAGACCTGCAGAGAGCTGGGTTCGATCAAGGCAGCTATCCGCAAAGAAAATAAAGGAGCGTAGTCTAACTGTTCCGAGTTAGGGGTGTTGCTGTTTGGGGATCGGCTTGACAACACCTGAAAAAGAAGGATTTTCTTCTATGAATGAACAGGAAAGAGAAGCAGTTGTAAAGGGCATGTCGAAGAAGGATCTAATAACCCTTGTGGAGAAACTCGAGAAAAACTTAAGTCTTGAGCGGGAGAAGTCTGAGACCTACATGAGACAACTCAAATACGCCCGGGCAGACGTTGAAAATCTTAGGAAAACCTCTGAGAAACAGGTTGAGAACGCCATCAGGTCTGGAAACGAGCGGCTCGTAGGAGAACTACTCGTCATATTGGATGACCTTGAGCTGGCTCTTAGGGCTGTAGAAAAGCCCTCAGAGGATAGGTCCTTAGTGTCAGGCATGAGGATGGTTTTGGTTAAGTTTGAGAAGATTCTGTGGGATGCTGGGCTCAAACCTATTGAGGCTTTTGGGAAGCCCTTTGACCCAAGCCTCCACGAGGTCGTCACGAGAGTGGAGACCTGCGATGAGCGTGACGGTATCGTCCTCGAAGAGATCAGGAGGGGTTACACTTTTGGAGGTAAAGTTATTAGAGCGAGTATGGTAAAGGTTTCAGTGAAACCGAAGAACATGGAAGATAAGAGGGAAGGTGAAGTCCATGGATGATGAGAAGAAGGAGACTAGACGGGAGAAGGTCCTCGGAATAGACCTTGGTACGACAAACTCTGCAGCAGCTATCATGATGGGCGGCAGACCAGTAACGATTCCAAGTGCCGAGGGACAGACATCGGCAGGAAAGATGTTTCCCTCAGTCGTAGCCTTCACTAAGGACGGACAGATTCTAGTCGGAGAGCCTGCTAAGAGGCAGGCCGTCATGAATCCTGAGGGCACGATCAGGGAGATCAAGCGAAGGATGGGGACCGACTACAAGGTAAAGATCTTCGGAAAGGACTACACTCCACAGGAGCTAAGCGCCCTCATCTTAAAGAAGATCCTCAAGGATGCAGAGACATTCCTCGGAGAGAAAATAAGGAAGGCTGTCATCACCGTTCCAGCTCACTTCAATGACAATCAAAGACAAGCAACGAAGGATGCCGGGGAGATCGCTGGGCTCGAAGTCGCCCGGGTCGTCAATGAGCCGACTGCTGCCGCTTTGGCCTACGGGCTAGACAAATTGGAGAAGGAGATGAAGATCATGGTCTTCAGCTTCGGCGGCGGAACAAACGACACAACCATGATGGACTTCGGCGGAGGTGTCTTCCAGGTCCTCGCAACGAGCGGCGACACCGCGACAGGCGGGGCGGACATCGACAACGCTGTTATGAATCTGCTTATCGAAGAGTTCCGTTCTCAGACGGGCATAGACTTGAGGAGAGACAGTACGGCTCTGGCGAGGCTGAAGGAGGCGGCAGAGAAGGCGAAGATCGAGCTGTCCACGCTTATGACGACGGACATCGACCTGCCTTTCCTCGCGAGCGACGACAAAGGACCTAGGCACTTCCACTATACGCTTACGAGAACGAGACTTGAGCAGGTCGCGCGACCTATAGTTGAAACGGTTAGGGCGCCAATTTTGAGGGTTCTCGCAGACGCGAAGTTGGAGCCTAAGGACATAGACAAAATAATCCTCATCGGTGGCCAGACGAGGATGCCTTTGGTGAGGCGCTTTGTGGAGGAGCTGATGGGAAAGCCGGCCGAGACGGGGATAGACCCGATGGAGTGCGTCGCTATTGGTGCTTCCATTCAAGGAGCCGTGCTAGCAGGTGAAATCTCTGACATAGTGCTCTTAGATGTTACGCCTCTCTCTCTAGGGATCGAGACTCTCGGCGGTGTCTTCACCAAGATTCTGGAGCGTAACACGACGATCCCTGTGAAGAGGAGTCAAGTCTTCACTACGGCAGCCGATTTTCAGACTATGGTGACCGTTCACGTCCTTCAGGGAGAGCGAGCGATGGCGAAGGACAACGTCTCTCTCGGCATGTTCCACCTTACGGGCATACCGCCTGCACCGAGAGGGGTTCCTCAGATAGAGGTTACTTTTGACATCGATGCTGATGGGCTTCTCCATGTTACTGCCAAAGATATTGGAACGGGAAAGGAGGCTAAGATCACGATCACTGCTTCAACGAAGCTGAGTTCAGCGGAGAAGGAGAGAATGGTCAGTGAGGCTGAGAAGTACGCTGAGCAAGACAGGAGGGCTTGGGAAGAGGCTGAGGCGAGAAACCTAGCAGACTCCATAATCTACACAGCGGAGAAGACATTGCAGGAAGTGGGGGACAAGCTTAGTCAAGCGCAGAAGGATGCTGTGAATAACGCTGTAAGGGAATTGAAAGACACACTCACGGGAAAGGATGTCGAAGAGATCAACAGGAAGATCGAAGCCCTTAGAAAGATCCTACAGGAGGCTGGAGCAGCCGTCTATCAGCAAGCAGCTCAACAATACGCCCAAGAGCAACAGCGGCAGAAGCAAGAACAGCAAGAATCAAAAGAACGAAAGACTGTTGAGACCGATTACAAGGTTGTGGACGAGGAGAGAGACAAAAAGCCCTAGATTTTTTCTCTCTGTTCTAGGTTGGTGGGAGAATCTTGACGGGCGAGAAGAAAGATTACTATGAAGTACTCGGGGTT
>Ga0315314_1001058_pt1 | contig 26139 bp, 16 predicted proteins | sample TDP9_MG_FD_203631 | JGI IMG/M metagenome (GOLD analysis project Ga0315314, IMG submission 203631) | Freshwater sediment microbial communities from Lake Towuti, South Sulawesi, Indonesia - TDP9 | ecosystem: Environmental > Aquatic > Freshwater > Lake > Sediment | place: Indonesia: South Sulawesi... | reverse complement strand
CTCGCTTTATGTTGTACTCACCTTAGCGTATCTAGATGTTTTCCTTCTAATTATGGTAGCATTGGTAGCTGTGTTTTTAATGGCCGAAAGGTTGTAATCTTACCCAAAAGTTGAAAGCTCAGAAACTGAGAAATGGGCTGTACAGCAACAAATTTTTTATAGGTATGTCTGCTAAGACAATGGTCTAACTGGGGGTTAGATGTGCTTACGTTGAAAAGGAGGATTATCTTGGGAGTCGCAGTATTCCTTACTGTTTGGGCAACTCTGTCGAGTCTTGGACAAGTTGGTGGTAGTGCAAATGAAGCTAACGAGACTTTGCCTCCCACTTTAGTTTCGCCTGCAAACAATGCTTGGGTCACGGAAAACAAGCCGACGTTTACATGGATTTTCAACGACCCTGACCCAAATGATAGTCAGAGCGGCTTCAACCTTCAAATTTCCACGGAAATAAACTTTGTCAACCCACTTCAAAATATTACAGATAAAAGCAACACAGAAAGTTATACATTAACCACAGCCTTAAACGACGGAATGTATTACTGGAGGGTGAAGACCAACGACACGAACGGCGTTTGGAGCATTTGGAGCAACGTCTGGATCGTAGGAATCGACACAACCCCTCCGGATCCCGTAAGCGCCTCATTTAGACTGCATGTTAAACTGGATGAACTCATAGTAGGAGAATCTGTCGAACTCAATTGGACTGCAAGCGAAGACCCATACTTTGAGCAGTACGAAATTTATGCGTCGACAGACCCTACAGTTTTAAATCAGACAAAACTTGCTACTATTATAAACGTTCGTGTGACGATGCACGAGATAAAAGTAGGTCCAAAAGGACTAGACCCAGGCACAACCTACAGCCTTTGTGTAGTCGTGGTAGATCAAGCGGGTCTAAAGAGCGAATATGCTACGGTAACTGTGACAACAACAGCTCCACTCAATTGGTCCTTAATCGGGGGCTTAACAGTTGCTGTCGAATTGGCTATTGCCGTGATAATTTTTGCCCTTAGTCGCTTGATCAAGAAAGAGTAGTTAATCAATGTTCCTTTTTACTCTTTTTCTAATCTGAAAAGTTCTGCCCTTAACTTCTTGTGATCCACTTTCATTACATCAGTCTTAGGGACTTCGCCTCTAAATTCCAAGATTTTTGGAACCTTATAATGGGCCAGCCTTTCCTCACAGTACTTGATAACCTCTTCTTCTGTTATTTTTCCTCTGTAATCTCTGTGTGGAACTACTATTGCTTTAACCCGTTCTCCAACTTCAGGATCCGGGACACCTATGACTGCTGCTTCTTTGATCTTTGGATGATGGTATAAAACCTCTTCTATCTCGTGGGGATAGACTGAGAGGCCCTTATACTTGATCATGTCTTTTGTCCTTTCAGCAAAATGGAAATAGCCTTCTTCATCCATCCATCCCTCGTCGCCTATTCTGAACCAGTGCCTGCCGCCTGCTTCGAAGAAGCTTATCTTGTTCTCTTCAGGTCTCTTCCAGAAACCTCTCTGCACCTGCGGTCCACTTACCACTATTTCGCCACGCTCCCCTGGCGGGACAAACTCAACAAACTTGTCTTTTTCGAAACGAGCTACGGCAGCGTGGGTATTGGGTAACGGAATGCCAAGCGTGCCTGGTCTATTTCTGTTATAGGGTTGGGCATGCGTCACGCCGCTTGTTTCAGTTGAACCGTAACCTTCATATATCTCTCTATTTGTCTGCCTAAGCCAATCGGCGAGTGTCTTTTTATGTAGGGTGTCGGCGCCACAGAAAAAGTATTTCACTTTCTTCCAATTAACCCTCTTAGTTCTGGGGTGGTCCGCAAGGTATTTGTAGAGGGTTGGGACGCCGTAAAACATTGTCACTCCATGCCTCTCGACGGCATCTAATATTTCGTCAATGTCGGGTCTAGCGAATACTACTCCGGATCCTCCTCGAATTGCTCCGGTGAGCATTATTATCGACTGGCCGTATACGTGATAGAATGGCATAACTGCCAGCCCGACTTCCTTACCATCCTCTATATCAGGAAAGAACTGTCGTACCTGTTCATTAAGGGTAACTACATTGCGATGAGACAGTACTGCTCCCTTGGGCAATCCTGTTGTTCCTCCGGTATAGGGAAGCGCAGCTATGTCTTCAGGATCGATTTCAACTTTAGGTGGATTTGGAGGATACTTTTCGATTAAGTCTTGGAACTGAAGGACCCCAGATCTAGTGGAAATCTCCTCTTCAATCGTTTTTCCCTTAGCGCGCGCTAAGATGCGTCCTGCACCAGGCAGGTATTCTCCCATACTCGTTACAATTGCATACTTCAGACCCGTCTCTTCCCAAACCTTTTCCACATTTTCGAAAAGTAGATCCAGAACAACTATGGTCTCAGCTCTGGTATCGTTAATCTGATGCTTGATCTCTCTAGGGGTGTAAAGAGGGCTCAGGGTCGTTGCCGTTGCCCCTAATCTGAGAATTCCATAGTAGGCTATCGGAAATTGGGGGCAGTTTGGAAGTAATATGGCAACTATATCTCCTTTTTTAACACCCAAATCATGTAGGGCTGTTGCGAACCTGAGAGACAGGTCTCTTATCTCTTTATGCGTCATTTTCTTGCCATAGAAAATTATGGCGTCTTTCTTGCCCCATTTTTCAACTCCTTCATCTATGGCTTGTATTATAGTTTTCTTGGGAACCTCGATGTCGGAGGGGACGCGTGGAGGGTACCACTTGAGCCATGGTCTTTTTTCGTATTCGGCTAGCGCCATATCAGACTTCGATTTTTCCATTTTGGATCAAAGGGAGTACACGTGGAACCAATATAAAAATTTATGCTCGGTCGGCAGAAGTTGAAATGCTAAGATAGTTTTATATTCCTAGGTATATTTCTCTGACGTCTGTATTCTTCATCAACTCTTTCCCGGTTCCTTCGGCGGCTATCCTTCCATGAGCAAGGACGTAAATTCTATCCGCTAGATCAAGGGCTACGCTAACGTCTTGTTCAACGAGTAAAACAGTGACTTCTGAACGCTGAATTTCTTTGATGCGTTCAAACATCGTATCTTTTAGTATTGGGGCCAATCCAAGGGAGGGTTCATCGATGAGCAAAAGCTTGGGTTTTGACATTAGCGCTCTTCCGATGGCGAGCATCTGTTGTTCACCACCGCTTAGGGTTCTTGCCTCCTGGTCCCCTCTCTCTTTGAGCACGGGGAATAGCTGATAGACCCATTCTAAGTCTTTTCTGATTTCATCCTTATCTTTGCGGAGGTAGGCGCCCATCATGAGATTCTCTGTGACTGTTAATTCCGGAAAGGGTCTCCGTCTTTCTGGGCAGTGAATGATGCCCCTTTTCACGATATGGTATGCTTTTAGTTTTTCTATTCTTTCTCCATTGAATGTTATAGTGCCTGAGATATGCGGGCGTTCACTCGTGCCGGGAGGAACTTCCATCAATATGCCGGATATGGAGCGAAGCAATGTTGTCTTCCCTGCGCCGTTCGGTCCAACGACAGCGATGAACTTTCCGTCTTCCACTGTCAAGCTGACGTCATCTAGGATGAGGGCGCCGTCGTAGTGGACCGTTAGGTTTCTTATTTCGAGCAATTCAGGCCTTCCGTCCCATGTAGATTTCTATTACCTTTTTGTTTTTGGCTATTTCCTCGGGTTTTCCTTCAGCTATCTTTGCGCCATAGTGGAGCACTATCACCCTTTTAGCTAGCTTCATGAGGGCGTGGAGTTTATGTTCAACCATAACCATGGTGTGACCGTCCATGTGCATTGTTCGAACTGATTTTGTTAGGAAATCAGTTTCGATTGGATTCAGCCCGGCGAAGGGCTCGTCTAGTAGTAGCAATTCTGGGTCGGTGGCAAGGGCTCTGGCTATTTCCAGTCGTTTTAGGTCTCCGTGGGAGAGGATTTCTGCTGGTTCTAGCATCATGTCGGTGAGACCTACATCCTCGAGGAGTTCTAGGGCTTTTCGTTCAGGGCTTTTGACCCATTCGATTTTTCTGCTTCCTCTGGGAGATTCAAGGGATACCATGACGTTTGCGATGGTGGGCAGGTGGTGGAATGGTCTGACAACCTGGAATGTTCTTGCGATGCCCTTGTTGACGATTCTGTAGGGTTCGAGTCTGGTGATGTCTTCACCTTTGAATTTCACTGTTCCTGAATCAGGTTTGAGGAACCCTGTTATTAGGTTGAAGAGCGTTGTCTTCCCCGCACCGTTTGGTCCTATTATGCCGATGATTTCACCTTCGTCTACGGTGAAGCTGAGGTTGTCTACCGCCGTTAGTCCTCCGAAACGTTTAGTTAGGTTTTCAACTTCGAGTAGATGCATGTTCGCTTTCCTCTTTCTTTCTCTTGTAAGTCTTCCAGATGTGTTTCCCTCTTTCCTCCAGCTCCCTCGCTTCCTGGAGGTCTTTAAGTTTGTCTGTTGTGAACCTTCCTATACCTCTTGGCCATTTGATGATAAGGATGATTATGACGAGGGTATACATTATCCAGTGCATGGAGGATTCTATCTGAATTATTGACGCCGGAATCAGATTGTTTGAGGCAAACCATCCGAAAATCTTTCCTAGGCCATACATATCGAGGATAACTAGGATGTATGCCGCTGCTATTGGGCCGTAAATCGTTCCTACCCCTCCAAAAATTGCTATGATAATTGCTTGGAAGGAAAGAGCGACGCCCAGGTACGTATTGTAGTTCACGCTCGCGCCCGAACCCATATGGGTCATGAAAGCGCCTGCTAGGCTTCCGAATAGACCGCTTATGGCGAAAGCCAATAGCTTGTACTTAGTTACGTTGATTCCACAAGCTTTAGACGCTAGTTCGTTGTCAAGAATAGATACCATAACGATTCCCATTCTCGAATTGGCAATCTTATACAATATGACTCCGGAGACGAATAGCAAGGCTAAAGTGAGGTAATAGTCTGCTAATTGTTTCCCGTACATGGGAAGACCCGGGAAGAAGCGAGGATTGATAATGGGCTCCTCACCCCCAGTTATCTCTCTAAAGTATTTGACTACACTAATGAGGATTAGGGGAAATGTCAAGGTTACTAAAGCTAGGTAGGGGCCTTTCACCCTTAAGCAGGGGAAGCCTATTATCAGCGCGACTGAAACGCCGATAAGTGCACCCAAAGGTATGGTTACCCATAGTTGTAGATTGAAAAATTTACAGAATAAAGCTGTAGCATAGGCGGCGGTTCCGAAGAAAAGAGCGTGACCGAGGTTCATTTGTCCGGTGCGACCTACTAGGAGATCCCAGCTGGCCGCGAAGATGGCCATTATATTTGCGACTGACAGGACGTAAAGAATAGTTAATGGTGGTTTCGTTATGGGATAGGCAAGAAGAATCAGAAATATCATGGAGGCTAGTAGTCTAGGCGGAACGTCCAAAACGTGTTCTGCAAAGCTTAGGTACACTCTCCTGAAGTATGTTGCCATATGATTTTATTCCTCCATTTCTATACGCTTTCCAAAAATTCCTTTTGGTCTGATTAGGAGGACTAGAACCATGATTCCTAGGGCTACTGCGTCTTTGAGGAATACTACTTCTGGAGCCATGAAGGTGACGGCGATTTCAGCATATCCTATGATGAAGGCTCCCATGAAGGTTCCTTTGATGCTGCCTAAACCGCCGAGGATGACTATGGCGAAGGACATGTATAGCGGGGCATACCACATGTAGGGGTACGCATATGCATGGCGGGCAGAGGTGATCATTATGCCAGCTACCGCGGCTAGTGACGCGGCTATGGCCATTGTTAACATGCATAATCTTTCGGTGTTGATTCCCATCAGCATTGCTACCTCGCGATCTTGGGCTATGGCTCTCATTGCTTTTCCAATCTTTGCTTTTGAGAGAAATATCCATAAGCCAATGAAGAAAACCAGCGACAATGCAAAGGATAAAATCGTGTTCCATTCAACCGACTCGCCTAGGATGGTTATGCTGCCTGGCACGAAGGCGGCGACCCGTCTTGTACCGTGCGCGCCAAATTGTATGAGCATTATTTCTTGGAAGATTATGCCTATGCCAATTGTAGCGACTAGTGTGGCGAGTAGGTCGCCCATGATGGGGTGTATGACTAATCTGTAAATGATGGCGCCCATGATGGCTGCAAGGATTACGGCGAGGATTAGGGCTAGGCGTAGGTCTAGCAGGACGGGTTCGAAGCGCACCAGCATTTCTCCTGGTGCGAAGGAGACTGTTAAGGCGAAAAATACGTAGGCTCCAAGCATATAAAGTGCGCCGTGGGCCATATTTACTACTTCTGACACTCCGTAGATTAGGGTGAATCCGAGGGCTAGTAGGGCATAGGCTCCGCCTGCTAGTAGCCCGAATATTGTGATGCTGCGAATTTTCGTGAGGGCGAGGGCGCGGTCGGCTGGAGTGGAGTAGTACCACCATGTTGATGCAGCGGCAAGTATGGCAACTATGGCAACGATTAAGATTATCACCGGTCTTGTCGCCAATTTTTTGCGTATACGTTGAGTCATTTGCATTCACCAGTTGAGGCATCTCAATTTTATAGGGTCTGAAACTGAAATTTAGGGGGTGGGGGATTATAAGTTTTTTGTCATGCTGATGAGTGGTGTTTGATGATTGTTTAAATGGAAAAAGAAAGGGAGGGTTGAGTTTCTTTTAGGGTGGAGGTCATGTGGGGACAGCTGTTTTGCCGTAGTCTAATGCTACCCTGGTGACGTCGTCTAGGTCTATGAAGTTGTTGTTATCCATGTCGGCTTCCAAGAACCACCAGGGAATTGTCTTTAACCAATGCGCTGCTAACAAGCTCATTTCAGTGGCGCCGACGGCTCTGTCTGGGATGAGGAGTGGCACTGTATTTATAGGAGCGGGATATGGGTAGATGGGTCCCGCTAGCGCCGCGAAGTCAGTTTCCCCTAACGAGTACATCCATGGTGGAATTCTGTATTTTCTTCCGTGTGGTAGTGGTGTGCCTTGCGGGTCGCCGTAGCCTACGGGCCATATAACCTCCATTTTACCGCGGTACCACTGGACGTTGTGACCTCTTGCCCAGCCGTAGGGCCAAATGGGCAATAGGGCCTCAGGGGCGACCCAATAGTCGTGGTATCTGCCACCTGGACCGTTGTATTTGAATTTACCCATGAGGCCGATGTTTCGGGTGGTACTTTCAAAGTAGTTTATCAGTGGGTCTAGGCTAGCTGGGGGCCACTTTGGTACCACGGTGGGGTTCTTAAGCGCCAACCATAGCCCAAGTAGTCCGTCGATTCCCCATGAAACGTATATTGGGCCGTGTCCAAACCTCGCTGTGTAATTACGCCAGAATCCGTCTGTACTTATTGATATTGGCGATTCGACAGGTGGAAATCCCGCAGCAATCAGGGCTTTGCTTAGGGGCGTTGCTGTCCCTAGGCTTGAAATTTCGCCTTCGTACTCACACAGTCCCCCTACAGAGGCATAAAATTCCTGCATCTGGCTTTCCACGTTGACGCCGATTGAGGCCGCCGGGAAGTGCGCTGATCCCCATGCGCTGATGTAAGAGGCTCCTGCAACGGCTGAAAATATGTGCATGATCAGCTTGGCTCCACTGGCCGTGATGGCCGCTAGGTATGGTGCAAAGTCGCTTTCTATTGCGCTTGGTCGAGCCTTGCCAACTACTGTGACGTCGGGTCCCAGAATCGCACTCGGGATTTTGCCCAGTGCAGTCCAAATTGCGTCCCATGAAATTACGTCCTCAATCAGGAGGTAGACTGGGAGCTTGTAGGCTGGGTTGCCCGGAGCGTACAGGGCGCGAAGCTTCGGAATTATTCGCATTTGCAACATCGCACTGAACTGCATGACAACCGCGGTTCCGTTCATGGGGTTTGGTCTGAACACGTATTTGTACTTGGTGTAGTCACATCTGACACATTTACCACAAGGGAGATGTTCTACTACGCCGAATGCTTTATAGTAGCCACCGCAATCAGCAGTGCCCTCGGCGGCCGACCCACATACAATCCATATTGGTCGACCATTCTCGGCCGCAAACTCCACGCAGGCGTCGCGTATCGGGATGACGCATTCGCTTCTAAAGCCCCCAAACAGAAAGTACAGATCGGGGTTAGCGGTCAGTGCGTCTAGCAATTCCGCGATTCCTGCCGAGGGGTTTGGCACAGGAACGGCATGCTCATCGATGGTAACTATATTAACTGTGTCGTAGGTGGTACCATCGATGGTTACGCCTCCTTCAGCCTCAAACCACGACTTCCAGAGCAGAGCGGATTGGTAGACACCGGCGTAGGGTGCCCATCCCATTGGACCTATAACACCTATCGTCAATGCGGCCGGACTGCTCCTCACCGGAACAGCAGTTGACATCATGGTCACTAGAAATACTGTCACCAATATTCCAGCAACTGTTCTCTTTTTCACTTTTTCTTCTCCTTTCTTCCTTTTCAGCAATTAGGACATGACGCCGGCATATTTAAAAGTCTTATGGAGAATTCTTACCTAGCCAAATTTTAACCAGATAGCCAAAAATTAACCAAAAAGTAAACATTAATGAAAAAGAATAGGGGCTTGCCGCGGAAGGAACAGACCGCGAACTTTGGTACTACTTTTTCTCCTCTCACTGTGTCTTGGCAACTGCGGTGCCTATTCGCCCAAACTTCATGGCGTCGCTCATGGAGCCCTCAATGGTGTACTGCTTTGCAAAATAGGCTCTAGTTGCGTCAAGCTCTCGGGTCAGCATCTTGTACATAACTTCCTCTGGTCCCTTCAGCGTTACGTTTGGTGATTTGTATACTCCCACGGTGAGGGAAGCTTGGCCTCCCGCAATTGTGATGTAGAAGTTTTCGCCCCCTTCCACGATGAATTGAATGACCCTGTCCCAACCAGCCATAAGCCCCTTTGCCTCCGCGTTCTTGTTGGCCAAACCAACAAACTGCTTGTAGCCATCCACCACTCTACCCATTTTCACATCACCTTTTCTCTAAACTTTTAGAAAAGCAATTTGTAACCCAAACTTTTAAGCTTTGTCATATTTTTCACCGTCGCGAAAGCCAGACTGTCTAAGATAGGTTTGGCGAATTGGAACTGATAATCCTATGTTGGGGCTGTCTTTCTACGATTTGGTTTATGTATGGCTTAAGTTGGGAGTTTAGAGAATTTGGTGTAATACTCTTCCATAAGACTTTTAAATGTGACTAGTGTGATTTAGTATTGCTGAAAAGAAGAAAGGAGAAAGGAATGGCATGAAATTAGGCTATTTGTCCCATTGGAAGAAATTGCGGACATCTCTTATTTCGGTGCTTCTCATCTGTGTGCTTATGGTGCCTATGGCTGTTTCAGAAATAAATTCGACTGGAACGTACTTTTGGGTTAATCCTCCAGGGAACATTGTAAAGGGTATCGGCGCGTCCTTCGACGTTGCTATAAATGTGACAGCTGCTCCTGTCAACGATACTCGTGCTTGGTCGCTTACACTTGAATGGAGTAATACCACCTTGAAAATTACTGGTGTCGAAGAGGGTACTTTCCTCAAAAAGGTGGGTGCCACTAACTTTTTCAATGAAAGCTTGGTAGATGCTCAGAAAAAGGGATCGATGGGTGTCGGTTGCATACTTCAGGGTGCGCCTGCCACGTTGGCTGGTGGCTCCGGATGGCTATGCAACGTCACTTTCCAAGTTTTGGCTTCGGGAAGCTCCCCTCTAAACCTTAAAGACACAAAACTCACGAACAGGGCAGGTGTTTCGAAAGACTATCCGAACAATGACGGTTTCTTCGCGACTGCAACGCCGGTGGACGACGTGCGTATAACCGGAATTACAGTGAATGCCACCCAGGTTCAGCAAGGCAAATGGGTACAGATCAATGTCACCGTCCACAATGAAGGCAGCGCCGCTCAAACTTTTGACGTCAAAGCCTACGCTGACTTGGTCACTCACGACCCCGCGGACCCAGATACCGTGGATGTTGGCGACGAAATTCTCATTGGAACGCAAACAGGCATAAATCTAGGTGCAGGGGCCAGTACGAAACTAACCTTCATCTGGGACACTGCTTCTGTTAGAGGTGAAAAATGGACTATAAGCGCTGAGGTGATAAACTCGGGTGAGGAGGACCCCCACGACAACATTTTCATAGGCCCCGTAGTCCACGTTATATGCCCCCACGACGTGAAGGTCACTGGAGTCACGGTAATCAACGCTACGGTTTCTAGGGGCAAGATTGCAAAAGTAAATGTTACTGTGGTGAATGAAGGCCAAAACACGGAAAGCTTCAACGTCACCCTTTACGCCAACACAACCCTCATCGGATGGCTAACTACAAATGCAACTCTAGTGGTAAATGCCAGCACAACCCGAACCTTCAACTGGAACACGACAGGAGTTGCATTGGGCACGTACACCATAAAGGCTATAGTGCCCGCTGTTGGGGGCGAAAAGGACACGGTCGACAACACGCTTATAGATGGCACAATCGATGTGGTATTCTACGATGTGTGGGTGAAGAGCATCCAGGTACTCGACGTCTGCAACCCAGAGGGCATGAACCCAATCGTATACTTCGAGATCAATGCGACGAATGTAGGAACCGAGATGATGAAGTTTGACCTCTACGTAATCGCCGACCCGAATCTCGCCGTATCAGGGGACGAAATTGTATGCGGTTACATCTACGTGTCGCTCTTAGACCCAGGAGAAAACCGTACCTTCACTAGCATACTTCCGTACGGCGGATGGAACACAATGGTGCCGAGCATAAAGGCGCCAGCTAATGTTCCAGTACCAGGAACAACCTACAATTTTATAGCCTTCCCCAAGCCTTGGCCAGGATACAGAGACGACAATCCAGCCAACGACAAAGCCTTGAGACTGGATTGGACACTTCCGTTGGTGACACGCGACGTAAAGGTCACCAGCGTTAAGGGCACATCTAAGGTGGCCGTGGGCGATATAGCAAAGGTCAACGTCACCGTCTCCAATCAAGGCCAATTCAACGATGAAAACGTCAACGTCACCCTCCGCGTCGACGGCACACCAGTAAACTCAACCACCACAACCATACCGAAAATGGAATGGATAACCTTTGTGAATGCCACAGGCTTTCCAGCGACAAATGTAACCTGGGTACAGGGGCTAGAAGGCTCTGCCATCCCGCTCTGGACTCCAAGGTGGTATGTATACAACAAAACATTGGGTGGAAAACTGATGGGGAGCATTGACTATCCAGCGAACAATACTTGGTGGAGACTAATGTTCCCGCCGACTCCAGCGCTGTACTACGACCCCGTTCCCGTAAACATCCTCATCGATCAAGTCATCTGGAACGCTACCGCTAAGGTGTACAAGTTCCGAGTTGCGCTATGCAGGAAGGGCACCAGTGACTATGCGGTACAATTAGCAACAGTGACTACCCCGAAGGGATATCCTGCTGTCATAGCATGGAAGACAGAGTCCAAAACCGTAACCATCTCATGGTGGACCGCAGGATGGGCAGTGGGTGACCACACCATAAGCGCAAATGCCACAATAATTGGCGCAGCCGACGGCGACCCATGCGACAACGCCCGCATAGACGGCAAAATCAAACTGGTGGACCACGACGTAGGGGTGGTCTCAATCGTGGCCGCGAAACCATATGCAGGGTTCCCTGTATACATAACCATAACCATTAAAAACAAAGGCAATTACAAAGAAAACATCACAGTCACGGTCTACTTTGACAACGCAACACACCAACTCAGTACAACATACAAAATCACAAACCTAGAAGTCGGAATGACCCACACCAACTCCTCCATCTCATTTGGAAGTGAGCCCACCTGTGGCCTCATTTGGCACGCGTTTATAACCGTAAACGCCACAATAACCACGCCACTTGTTACTGACCAAGATCTATCCGACAACGAACGTTCAGACAATCTCATAGTGTCTGTGAGAATAGCGGGCGACATAAACGGCAGTGGCAAAGTTACCTGGGAAGACCTTGGTCTCCTCGGAATGGCCTACGGATCTAAGCCAGGAGATCCCAACTGGAACCCAGAAGCCGACTTCAACGCCAGCGGAAAGGTCACTTGGGAGGACCTTGGCATCCTCGGACTGAACTACGGCAAATCATGCTAAGATCCGCAAAACCCAATCTCCCCTTTTTTATATTTAAACCACATTTCCAATCAGCATAGCGGCAAAACTTCAAATATGAATTAAAGAATAGCCGCGTTAGGTACAGCTTTGAAGTGTTGGTCCTCCGTAACTAAACTAGTTTTGTGCGCGCGCATGTTGACTTATAAAAGCCCAAGATATCCCACCATACTGCTTTAACCTAAGTTCTCGACTTCCTTAGAGTTAAGGAGACGAGTTTTGTTGTTGTCTTTTTGTATGTAAGATTTCTCCATAAGACTTTTAAATGAGCTTAGACTATCTTACTTCTTGCTGAAAAAAGAGAAAGGAGAAGGGAAATTCGGAGGAGAAAGAATGAAAGGAAAAGCTATTTCCTTAGCACTGATTGCATCGCTACTCGCTAGCATGCTTCTGATCGGCACCGGTTCGGCGCAATACCTTCTAGGAGCAACGGCTAAGTTCGGAATCAAATTGCCGAACGGCGGACAATGGATGAATGTTACAGCTGGGCCTCCATATGATATAAACGACTTGTTCAACATCACGGTTGAGATAAAGAACGTTACCGCAATGACTGCTTACGGTGTCAGTTTTGCATGGAACGCTACTTACATGAATGCTACAGGGAACTATTGGTTGAGTTCCTTCTTCATGGGTCAAATGATTGCTGGTAAATGGAGTGCCGCAAGCATTGAGTATATCACTAACGACGCTGCCGCTTATCTCGGTCTTCCTATACCGCGCAGAATTGGCTTATTTATAGGGTTAGGCCAAACTGCGCTAGCGGCAAAAAACAATGTGACTGGAACCTTCGACATAGTTACAGTGGAGTTCCGAATCAATGCCTACGGGCCTCACGGGTTCTACATATGGAAGGATCCAGGCCTATGCGGGGCATGGCCTTATGTAGCATTCCAACCTTACATGCAGCAAGAAGGCATGTTCCCGCCGGCAATACACCCCACTTACACCGGCTGGATGAGTCCTGCAGGTAAACAGACCTACGACGTTCAGTGGTGTCCTCATCCTCTCTTCGCGCCCCCAGCCCCACTTTCAGGCAGAGTTTCTAGCGCTATGCTATGGATACAACCACCGCCGCCAAGGGCACCAACAGCTGTCAAAACATTAAGCCCATCATTCCCGAAGGTCAACGAAACCGTAACAGTCACGGTTACTCAAACGGCACCTGCCTTCAACGGCACAGCTATCAACAATATCAACCAAGTCACAATAGACTATGGTGACCTAAGTCCAACCAATACGAGCGCATTCACTCCACCCAGTATCAAATTCTACCACGCATACGCCGCCGCCGGACCCTACATCATCAAAGTATACTGCAAAGCACCCTCTCAGCCTCCAGATAAGACGTGGTGTAACCTAACGAACCCAATAACCATCATAGAACTAGCATTAACCGGCATCGACTTGTACCAAGTACGACATCCGATGTGGCCAGGTGACATTGGAGGTAAATCTGGAGAAGGACCGAATATACCCAGTCGTCCATACGATCCACAGACACTAGTAGTCCTAGAAGCCTACGTATTCTACAATGGCGAACCCGTGCAATGCAAGATAGTGTCCTTCGAAGTGAGATGGGAATGCGAGAACTGCATTCTCTATAGAACCGACTTAGCCAACGAAACAGGTTATGCACGCATCGAATTCAGAATACCCGAGCTATGCTGGGAATACGGCGGACCCGAAGCCCTCTTCGGAAAGTGGTGCGCCATCGTCACGGTTGAAATGTGCGAAGTAAAGTACAACGACACCATGTGGTTTGACGTGGGCTACATCCTAACACTCAGCAACATGAAATCGGTCAAGTCTTGTGCCAACACCACAGCATGGGAAACCTTCAAGAAATGCGACTACGTCAGCTTCACCGTAACAATAACTAACATCGACTGGGCTTGGGTTCCCGGAGTCTTAATCCTCGTAGTCTACGACGACAACGAAGTCCCAATAGGCCAAGAGATAGTACCAATAACCGCGCCGCCAGGAGAATACTGCAAACCCTATATGCTCCCCGTATGCATCGCCCTACACATTCCAAAGTACGCCTACGTTGGAACCGGCACTGGTTACATCAACCTCTTCACTGCACTTCCGTTTGAATGCGGGCTAGCATACTGTCCAGAAGTATTCGACCAATTCCTGATCCTGAAGACGTAAGGAACCGGAATTGAAAATTCCGAAACCTTCCCTTTTTTTTATGCTCTTTATATTTCCCCTAATCTCTTCACCCTTAGTTATAGCTCAGTTTCTACCTCTTTCACCCCCCCTAAACGTCACAGTATTCACAAATCAACAAACTTACTGCCTCAGGCAACCCGTAAACATACACGGAAACCTAACTCTAAACGGTCCAGTTTCAGACGGGCTGGTAGCCCTCCACGTAGATCGTCCAGGTCCAACCCTCAACCCCATAATTATTAGAACCCTAAACACAGGCACCAACCCATCAGATACGTGGCCAATAGAAATCACCAAAGTGATCACCTGCCGCGACTGGCAATGCCAAGAAGAGACAGACAGGTTCAAGGTGGGTACCCGATACGCCTACTTTGGAGCAACCGTAAAAAGCAACGCGGATACAATCCTAACGCCGCTACTGACCATAAACATCTACGACGGAAACATGGTTCCAATAGGCACTCTTTGGCAACAGCTTCCCCCAATAGCCCCAGGCGGAAACGGAGGTATGTGGGCGTCCATTGAGATTCCAAGCTGGGCCTACATCGGAAACGGCATAATCTACGCCAACGTCTACACCGATTGGCCGTTCCTTGGCGGAACCCCCTACTGCCCTGAAGTATCACGTACATTCAAAATCACCAACCTTGCCGAAATAACTAGCGACAATACCATCCCTACCCCTGCTTCAATCAACGGAACATACAGCATGAACTTCAGACTGTCGCCTGAACCAACGATAGGTCAATACACGATATACGTCAGCTCAGAGTATGGCGGAGAGAAAACCACCGCTGAAACAACATTTGAAGTCAAGTCAGCATCCTACTCTCCCACGGCATCATTTGACTACTACGTCTCGAAATCCGACACACCACACAAACCATACCCAGGAGGCACCGTAACCTTCGACGCCTCATCCTCAACTCCAGACGGCGGAAACATCACAGGTTACCAGTGGAAATTCGGCGACGGCCAAATCGGCTCAGGCAAAAAGGTAACCCACAGTTACGGACAACCTACAACCTTCCCTGTGACCCTAACGGTCACAGACAGCGAAGGATTCACGTGCACCACATCCAGACTGTTGAAGGTTTGGTCGCCCTACGGTCCAAAAGCCAACTTCACCTACAAGCCTTCCCAACCTTACTCAGGCAAAACCACAACCTTCAACGCGTCAATTTCACAGCCCGGATGGAACGGCACGCAATATCCCAACATCATCAGTTATAAATGGAATTTTGGCGACGGAAACATCACCACAACAACCAATCCAGCGATACCCCACATCTACAACACTTCAGGAATCTACACCATAAAGCTCAACATCACCGACGCTCTGGGAAATTGGAATGCCACATCGCAAGTGGTACAGGTTGACCCGTATCCCCCTCAAGCTTCATTCACCTATTATGTTGAGGGATCCGTCACACCGGATAAACCATACGTGAACGGCACCGTAACTTTCGACGCCTCAGCCTCAACGCCAAACGGCGGAGCTATCACCAACTACACGTGGAATTTCGGCGACGGCACACCCAAGGTTAATGAAACCGACCCCATTACATATCATGCCTACACGGCTGCTGGAAACTACACTGCGACCCTAAACATCACCGACAGCGAAGGACTATGGTCTAACACATCCAAACCCGTACAGGTTTGGTCGCCCTACGGTCCAAAAGCCAACTTCACCTACAAGCCTTCCCAGCCAATCGAAAATGGAACAACAATCTTCAACGCATCAAAATCAACAGTCGGGTGGAACGGCACGCAATATCCCTCCATCACCAGTTATAAATGGAATTTCGGCGACGGAAACGTCACCACAGTGACTGGTCCGGTAATAAGACACGTTTACAGAGAAAACATAACCTATACCGTGACGTTAAACATTACCGACGCTGCAGGAAGGTGGAACGCCACATCAGCTCAGATAACAGTCATAGAGCTTGCCGCAGGGCACTCTTTGAATATGAGTGTCACGCTGGTACCTTCCACCCCCGCTCCCAACGTATATAAAGGCTGGATGGTCAGTGTCACCGTCCTTGTCATAAACAACGGAACGTTCACAGAGACCTTCGACGTAACCGCATACTGCAACACAACCAGCCTCGGAACCCAAACAGTAACAGACCTCGCCCCAGGCGCAAATACAACCCTAATCTTCACATGGGACACCACACAATTTGCCTTCGGCACTTACACGATAAAAGTAGATATACTGAATCCGCCAGCTACCTACAGTCTTAACGTAAAAGTCAAGGGGATGGGTGACGTGGATGGCAGTGGCAAGGTTGAGTGGGGGGACCTTGGCTTGCTTGGACTAGCCTACGGATCAACGCCAGGAGCCCTCAACTGGAATCCAGAAGCCGACTTCGACGCTAGCGGAAAGGTTGACTGGGCGGACCTTGGCATCCTCGGACTAAATTACGGTCGACGCTACTACTAAAACGCTAACAAATCTTCCTTCTTTTCCTCGCAAAGCGAATTCTTTAGATTTATCGGGTTCAGTTCTGTACGTTTATTATAGAAACTTAATAAAGGAACGTTTAAATTGCTTGAAGCGAAATTTTTCTTGCTGAAAGGAGAAAGGAGGAGAAGCAAAAAGTGTTTAGTAGAAACAAAGCGGCTTTCCTAGCGGGATTAATCTTTTCGCTCACTCTCTTGGTACCCCATGCAGCTGCATCCCTTACCCCTGTAGCTTCGTTCACCTACACGCCTGCACGCCCAATCCTTGGCGACACCGTGGTCTTCAACGCCTCAGCCAGCTATGACCCTGACGGCGGAACCATAAAGTCTTACAGTTGGGACTTCGACGACGGAACTACAAAGACATGGCCCGACCCAGTTATACACCATAACTACACAGCGTTCAGAACCTATAACGTAACCCTAAGTGTCACCGACGACAAAGGAGAAAAGGGCACCACATGGCAAAGCGTAACAGTTAGACAGTATCCTGTAGCTAGATTCACCTACACGCCTGACCGGCCAATCGCAAGCTACCAAGTCACCTTTAATGCCTCGCTATCAACCGCAGAAGGTGGAACCATCGTTAATTATAAGTGGACCTTCGGAGACACAAACGTCACCACCGTGACTAACCCTGTCATAAATCATGTTTACAAGACACCCGGAACCTACACGGTAATTCTAAACGTCACTGACAGCGAAGACCTCTGGGACACCGAATCTCAATTATTAGCGGTTAGAGGCATTCCTGTAGCTAGATTCACCTACACGCCTGCACGCCCAATCAAGGATGAACCGGTTACCTTTGACGCGTCACTTTCAACTCCAAACGGCGGAACCATCGTCAGCTACTTCTGGAACTTTGGAGACTTGACAAATGGAACCGGCATGATCGTGAATCACACATACACAGCAATTGGGGACTATACGGTAACCCTAACCATTACGGATAGTGAAGACTTAACCAACACCACCCAGGCCACCTTTAAGGTTAGAGACTATCCTGTAGCTTTCTTTGAGTACAAGCCTAAACTTCCACTCGTAAATGAGACGGTGACCTTTAACGCTACGCTCTCGACCGCAGACGGCGGAACCATCGTGAGTTATACGTGGAACTTCGGAGATGGCTCATCCCCGGTCACAGAAGCCGATCCCATCACAAACCACGTTTACACGGCGTTTGGAACCTATAATGTAACCCTAACCATCGTAGATAGCGAAGACTTGAACGATACCTTCATGGACACTATAAGGATTTTAATACATCCCGTGGCCAACTTCACCCATTTGCCGATTGAGCCAATCGTTAACGGAACGATAACTTTCGACGCCTCAGCTAGCTATGACCCTGACAGGTCAATAGTCTCCTACACGTGGAAGTTTGGAGATGGCAACACCACCGTGAATGGCGCGGTCATAACCCACGTTTACAAAGCGGAAGATGTATACAACGTAACCTTGACTGTCACAGACGACGATGGCCTAACCGACACCGTATGGAAACTGGTATGGGTTTACACTGAGATCCCCGTACATGATGTAGCCATAATAACAATCACAACGTCCGCCACCGAAGTGTATCCAGGTCGGACAGTCAACATCACCGTTGTCGCCAAAAATGAGGGGACAGCTTACGAGTCATTTAACGTTACCATTTACTACAATGCCATAAGTTTAGGAACAGAGAAGGTCAGTCTGCTTCCACCAGGTGGAGAAAAAACCTTAAAGTTCAGCTGGAACACCGCAGGCGTTACGCCAGCCATCTATAACGTAACTGCCAAAGCCAGCGTAGTTCCACGCGAAACTCTTCCAGACCAAGCCGACAATACAAAGTTCCTCAACGTAAAAGTCAAGGGGTTAGGCGATGTGGATGGCAGTGGCAAGGTTGAGTGGGGGGACCTTGGTGCCTTGGGGCTAGCCTACGGATCAACGCCAGGAGCCCTCAACTGGAATCCAGAAGCTGACTTCGACGCTAGCGGAAAGGTTGACTGGGGGGACCTTGGCACCCTCGGACTAAATTACGGTCGACGCTACTACTAAAACCCATAAAACAACGAAAAGAAGACCTGACAAAGCGTTCGCAATAAGACGCTCATCTAGTCCTTGAATAATTGCCATAAGCACATGCAGGCCCGCATCATCTACGTCTCCGTCAAAATTCAACTCTTCCTTTTTTACATTAAAATCATATTTCAATTACTTGGTGGCAAAAACTTCAAATATGGATTAAACAATAACTACGGGTTTAGGTGGAAAAATTGAGAAAGGCATCTCTATTGATGTTAACGTCGCTTATACTCATCGTTGCTGGCATGTTAGCACCGACACCCGTAAAGGCTCAAACAACAACCCTAGAGATACCCCAACAGACAGTGCCAAATAAAGGCATGAAGTTCAACGTCACCATATGGGTCTGGAACGTAACAAACCTATGGGCTTTCGGCCTTACACTAGTCTGGAACGCCAGTGTCTGTAACTACACAGGCACCTGGGGGGTTTCACCCCCCGCTGATCGAATATGGGCAGGGGACGTATTCGCCGGAAAAGCGGCGTCCGCAATCATGATTGAAAAGATAAATGCGTCGTGCATCCTTGGAATCGGTCAAACCCTCCTGACTGGCACCCCATCGACTGGAACCTTCAGCTTAGTCAAAATCGAGTTTTACGCCAAAGACTACGGTGTAGCTGGCCTTAACTTCAGCGACAGACAAACCCGAACCGGTATGATGAACTCTACTGCTCAGGACATTCCTCATGTGAGGTTACCATACCCCATCACCGTAGTGCCAGAGTTTCCAGCCTATCTGTTCATGCCGCTATTCTTAACCGCAACCATAATCGCCGCTGTCTTAGCAAAGACTGTGTGGTCGAAGAGGCTGAGAGGCCGCTTTGATGTCAAGTAGAATAAAACGTCTAGTAGCCCACCTAAACGTAAAAACAGCCGCAAAAACCCTCATCATCCCCTTTTCTTTCATCCTACCCATCCTCACGCTCTACCTTTTTGACCCTAACTCCTTTCAATTCACTTGGAAAGGACGAGCACCATACCTGTTCTTCCTATGGCTCTTCTTCCTAGAACTCGCACTAGCATGGGGGAAACTCCCCAAGAATCAGATTACCACCTTAAGATGGGAGAGGATTCTGGCGGCCGCCACGATAATAGCCATCGCAACTGCATACGCGATTTGTATATATAAGTTTGAGTTCAGCGTCCGCGAAATCATGGAGCTAGGCAAAATTCTCAGATTGCCATCATGGTTTCTTGCCCTGCTAATCGAATGCACAATTTTCACAGCCCTCTTCACCGCTTACATCTGGCACACACACGGGATCGATGAGTTTGGACGAAGAAGAATTTTGGCAACTGCAACGGCTATGGCAGTCCCAACGGCCTATGTGATTTGTATATTTAAGTTTGGGCTGAGTTATGAGATCGCAGAGTTAGGCAAGATTTTTGGATTGTCAGCAAGCTTTCTTCAATCTCATTGGCCCTTTTCAGTGGAATATCTGATTTTGACAGCCTTCTTCGCAGCTTCTCTTCTCTTCATATATAGAGTCGATGGGCTTAAACGATTTCCAGTATCTCTATTTTTCATCGGAGCAACTGGAACCTTCTACCTGATCGACACATTTTACCCCGTCGGGACTTTAACAATACTACAGTCCTTCGTGCCATTAACCTCGTCTTTTGTAGGGCTTATCCTAAGCTGGCTGGGATACGACGTTCTCATCCTAAGCCGACTGGGAAAACCAGAGGATTATACTTACCTACGGATCGTTAGAGGGCATTCCTCATTCGAAGTTGGCATCTATTGGCCCTGCGCCGGCATACACAGCATCCTCATATACACGTTTGCAATCCTCCTCTTCATTAGAGACATCAAGATTTCCCGGAAAATGAAATTCGCCTACTTCGCCATTGGAGCATTTGGCACATTTATTGTCAACGTTCTTAGAATAGTATCCATCTGCCTAATCGGAGTTAACGCTGGAGCCAATGCCGCACAAATGTTTCACGCCTACTACGGAGAACTATTTTTTGTAGGCTGGATCCTTGCATATCCCCTAGCAGTCATCTACACCCCAAAAATTTGGACAAAACTATCGCCACTCAGAATCAAGCTGAAAACAACTATAAATGAAAAAATCATGAATCCGCTACGAGCTAGGAAAAAGAAAGGTTAAACCACTAACGTGATATTACGCAATATTTGCCTTATAAAATTCCGAGCTGCGTGCAGCGTAGTTTAATTAAAGTAACTCTTTTGATGGAATATAACCTCTGACGCTATATTTCTGTATAGGAATACATGTTTTAAAAGCTTGACCGCAAAGAAAACAATAGAGAACAATTATAGAATTGTTATCCTTGAAGCTTATTAAACTGAGTTCAAGTTTACTACAAGTTGATGAAGCTTGAACAAGAAAACTACTGGAATGAACTGGGCGCTGGCTTTCTTCTTATGTTTACTTATCGTAACATACCCGCTGCCGTTGCTGCAGCTTAGAGTTTACGCTTATCAGTCGTCATCCATGGCTATGATCGACCTCTATACTCAAAAAGAGCCATACAGTGGAAAAGGACCGAACCAGCCTAGCGACGCCTTCGCGCCCCAAGAAGAAGTAATCCTATACGCCAACGTGACGTATAAAGGAGAACCTGCGCAAGCCAAGATAGTTGCCTTCGAAGTTCACGGGCCCATCAACCCTATAGAGAACAAAACCTTAATCAGAACCGCTCTGACGAACGCAAGCGGCATAGCTACCATAAGTTTCAGACTACCGTGGCCGTGCGAAAACGCTGAAACCATTATCTTTGGAACATGGACTGCCCTTGCCAAGGTGCAAGTCGTAGAAGAGACTGCTAAGGACACGTTAACTTTCAAGGTCGGCTGGATTGTGGAAATCGTTTCGATGTGGACGATCAACAACAAGACTCTTCAGTCCCAAACCAGATTTGCGAGAGGGAACTGCGTGGGCGTTGAAATGGTCTTGAGAAATATCGCTATGACGCCTAAGAAGGCGACATTCACCCTTGTAGTCTATGACAGCGGGAGTCAACCCATTGCCAATACTGCCCTAGAGGATGTTGAAGTAAAACCTGGTGAGACATCCATACGCATCCTTTGTAAATTGCTGATTCCAAAGTGGGCTTTCTCTGGCTACGCGACTGTATACGCTAACGCTTACACTGCCCTTCCACAACTCGGAGGCGTATCCTACTGCCCAGAAGTATCGGCAGGATTTCTAATCACATTGTGTGATGTGGCTGTTATTGGCGTTACGCCGTCGTTAACGAAGATTTATGCTGGTGAAGTGATGAACATCACGGTTACTGTCAGAAATGAGGGGAGGGAAACTGAAACTTTTAACGTCACCGCCTACGCCGACAAAAATGTGACAGTTATCGGAGACGAGGTCATCATTGGAACACAAACCGTCACTAACCTAGCCCCACTCGACCAAAAAACTCTAACCTTTACCTGGAACACCACTGGCGTTACGCCAGACATCTACACCATATCCGCCCAAGCCAGTGTAGTCGCAGCCGAAATCGACACAGCCGACAACACTAAAGTCGACGGCACCGTGAAAATAATAAAGCGTCCTGTGGCTTACTTTACTTATTCTCCGGAAATCCCGATAGTAAATGAGACAGTGACCTTTAACGCCACGCTCTCAACCCCCGACGGCGGAACTATTATCCGTTACGTGTGGGGTTTTGGCGACGGTACACCCATCGTTAATGAAACGGATCCTATTACAACCCATATTTACACGATGGCTGGGACATACGCTGTAACCCTAACCGTCACAGATGATGATGGCCTTAACGACACCGCCACGGCTGCATTGACGGTTTACCTCCGCCGTGACGTAGCCGTCATTAGCGTTGATCCGTCTCCGACAGAGGTTTATGTTGGTGAAGCAGTCACCATTACGGTAGTCGCCAAAAACGAGGGGACTGTAACAGAAACCTTCAACATCACCGTTTACTACGATGAAAACATTTTAGGGATACAGAGTGTCGCTGGCTTAGCTCCGGGTAGTGAAAAAGTCCTAACCTTTGGCTGGACCACCTCGGGGGTACCTGCAGGCGAATACGAGATAAAGGCTGAGGCCAGCGTGGTTCCTGGAGAAACAGACATTGAGGACAACACGTATATTTACAGAAAAGTCAAAGTCAAGCCCTTACGTGACGTGGCTGTTATTGGCGTTACGCCTTCGGTCACAGAGGTCGATGTTGGCCAAGTAGTCAACATCACGGTTACCGTCAGAAACAATGGAACCATCACCGAGGGCTTCGATGTTACCCTTTATTACGATAACACCATCATTGGAACGCAAACTGTAACCGGTTTGGGATCGGGAACAGAAAAAACCTTGAAGTTTAGTTGGGACACTACGGGTGTACCTGCAGGCGAATACGAGATAAGGGCTGTAGCCAGTGTGGTTCCTGGAGAAACACACATTGAAGACAACACGTATGTTGATGGCAAGGTTACTGTCAAGTCGCCCGCATACGTATTCCCCAGGGAACTCGCCATCCTAGCCATTATAGTCGCAGCCGCCATCGCCCTCACCATCCTTGCATTTCTAGTGTATAGACGAAGGAGAAGAAAATCAGGCCTTCTCGCGCGCGCGAACTGGTCCCTCGCTTGGCACTAGACGGTTTCGTAAAGTTGCGCGAACGCAAGTTCCTTCCTTGCAGCTGTTATCTTTTTTGATTAGTTGGAGTGAAAGAAAACAAAGCGCATGAAGAAGCTGCAAAAACTTTTATCACTAAGATGCATAGAAGATATTTCCGCAAACTTTATAATTGATTTCATGGTAAAGACTTATTGCTGATAAGAGAAGGGAGAAGATGAGAATACCGAAGAAAATGGGCCTAGCCATAGCTTTGACTTTCATTTTAATGCTCACGACCTTTCTAGCTATGGTGCCCACGGCTAGCGCCTCCACAACGCTTAATCCAATAGCTGATTCTTGGGTGGGAACTGATTGGCCAGATCTGAACCATGGTGGGAACGCCACTCTGCATTGCAGATCCGACACACACGCACTTTTTGGGAATACAACCAAAAGGACTTATCTCAAGTTCAATCTGACCGGTATAGATCCTAACACAATATATAACGCAACGCTCTATTTGTACTGCACTGCGGCTACAATCCCCCCGGACACCATGGATGTAGATGCACACCAGACTGGAGACAATTGGATAGAGGGGCCGGCTGTCGGCAGTATAACCTGGAATAACGCGCCGGCAGTCGGCGCCTATATAACAACAACAGCAGTTGACGGAATAGGTAAGTGGTACGGCTGGGGCGGAGATGCCATGAAGAACTACGTCAAGGCGGAGGCTGCCGGTGACGACATTGTGAGCTTCGTAGTAAAACTCCCGAACGACACGGTATACATACATCCCGCAATGTGGCACAGGGACTTCAGCAGTAAAGAAGGCCTTTACATACCCTACCTGAAAATTTTTGCCCACCCAGTGGCTTGCTTCACTGTCTCAGATTACCGTCCAAACACGGGTGTAACTGTCACCTTCAACGCTTCATGCAGCTACGACCCAGACGGCTCGATCGTCAAATATGAATGGGACTGGGAAGGCGACTCCACCTACGATTTCAACGCTGGCAACAACCCAATCGCAACCCACGCCTACGCAGTGCATGGCCTTTACCATCCAAAACTGAGGGTCACTGACAACGAGGGTCTCACCGACGAGATAAATACAACAATCCTTGTCCGCGGACATCCCGTGGCCCGCTTCACCTGGACACCACTCACCCCAACTGCATATCAAACCGTCAACTTCAACGCATCAGCCTCAACGCCAGACGGCGGTTACCTTGTCAACTACACTTGGAATTTCGGCGATGGCTCTCTCCCTGTTACGGAAACCGACCCCTATATACCCCACGTTTACACGAACCCGGGGCCCTACACGGTGACACTAATTGTTCATGACAGTGAAGACAAATCTGACGATGAGTCGAAGCAGATAACCGTATTACCGCCACCCGTTGGAGGCCACATGGTCCCCATAACAATGGCGGAAGAGTCATGTTTGTCAGCAATTCCAATAGACCTTATCTCTGCTCTTCTAGTTGCTATGGCTGCAACGACAATTTTAGTCAGGTGCCAGAGAAAAAGAGCAGCAAAGACCTGAAAGTCCATAGTTCATAGACTACTACCTATGTGAAGATGTCACAGTCAATTTTGTAGAAACCCTTTCCTTTTCACGGTTTTCTCTGTTTCTTTTCATGATTGATATGTTTTATCACTACGGAACATTGGATCCTTCAAGCTTTTGGAAATGCGTATATTGGCATGCCTATTCTGCTATCGTGATGAAAAATATTTGGTGAGAAAAGAGACAACGTATGAATTGAGGCTTCGAATAAGCTATGACTCGGACGTTCTCTCCCTCTTCCTTAAGAATGCCGCAACCATAGTGGCGATGATGAACAGCGGCAAAACTATGGCCGCCGGAAACTCTGGGACGACCGTGTAGACGTAATATTGTCCGGCATTGTCGTCAACTGCAAAGTTTTCGGCGTTATCGTATGCGATGATCTTGTAGGTTACGTTGGTTCCTGCTGGTAGCCCAAGGATTTCTCCTTCCCAAGTGGTTCCTGTCAACTTGCTCATGGACACGTTAGTCCAAGGTCCGCTGTTCGTTCTGTATGATATGGTTACATTGCGCACTCCGCTTTCTCCATCGGTCACCTCTACAGTAATTGTTACGTTCACACCGTCGCCCGGGACGTCTGGTTCCCGAGAGATGGTGCCTATGGATGGTTTAGTGGTATCCGCGGATACATTGACCCACATAGTATCCGTGGCCGATTTGCCGGCGAAATCTGTGACATTCAATGTCACAGGGAAGTTTCCGACGTTTTTGAATCTATACGATGGGCGTACGCCAGTTAAGGTCTTTAGCGTAACGTCTGTGAAGTTCCATGCGTAGCTTTTAATGCCTGTGTCATCAGTAGAATTGCTGGCGTCGAAAGTCACGGTCATTCCCTGAAAGACTGACTGATCTGGACCAGCGTCAGCGACCGGAGGTGCCATATCTTGATATGGATTCATAAGCGGATACTGGTCTATAATGCCCCATTTATTATATGGTGTGTCTCCTATGCCGTCAGTGTTGTTGTCATAGCCCACGTAGTCGCTCCAGAAATTACCCCTTCCAATGACACTGTTATCCCAATTAGAATAGCCAAAATCCTGTACTTGATTTGTGTTGTTGATGAAGTTGTTATGGTAAAAGGTGCTAGGCGTATCGGCGCTGGCGATTCGAGCACCAACGAAATTATATGTTATCGTGTTGCCACAAAGGGTATTATCGTCCCCTTCG
>Ga0315314_1001057_pt1 | contig 26140 bp, 19 predicted proteins | sample TDP9_MG_FD_203631 | JGI IMG/M metagenome (GOLD analysis project Ga0315314, IMG submission 203631) | Freshwater sediment microbial communities from Lake Towuti, South Sulawesi, Indonesia - TDP9 | ecosystem: Environmental > Aquatic > Freshwater > Lake > Sediment | place: Indonesia: South Sulawesi... | reverse complement strand
TAGAATCTACCGGACTTTTCACCGAGGCCAATCGAGCGCGAGCCCATCTGGATGCGGGAGCCCGCAAGGTCATCATCACCGCTCCGGCGAAGAATGAAGACATCACTGTGGTGATGGGAGTCAACGAGTATGATTACAACCCTTACGAACATCACATTGTCTCCAACGCTTCCTGCACGACCAACTGCATGGCCCCGATTGCCAAAGTCATCTTGGAAAAATTTGGCATTCGCCGGGGGCTGATGACCACCGTACACTCTTACACCAACGACCAGCGAATCCTTGATTTTCCCCATAGCGACCTCAGGAGGGCGCGGGCCGCGGCTCTCTCCATGATTCCTACCAAAACAGGCGCGGCTTCGGCCGTGGCCTTAGTGATTCCGGAATTGAAGGGGAAATTCGATGGCTTGGCCGTTCGCGTTCCCACACCGAACGTTTCTCTCGTAGACCTGGTGATGGAGGTCGAAGAAGAGACCAACGTCCAGGAGGTGAACCAGGCACTCAGGGATGCCTGCAACCGCTACGTGGCATATACGGATGAGCCCCTGGTCTCCATTGATTTCCAGGGGGATCCCCACTCCGCTATCGTGGACGGCGCATCTACCAAGGTGGTTGGTTCAATGGTGAAAGTTCTCGCCTGGTATGACAATGAATGGGGTTATTCCAACCGCGTATTGGACCTTATTCTGCATATGGATACTGAGAAACCCATTTGAGGAAGGAGTACCCCAGGTTGGCCCCTAACCCCGACTCAAAAGAAGGCACCCAAGAGCGGCGAGCAAGAGAGATTCCTCGAGGGATCCTCGATTCTGATGCCCTGCGCATCAACCTGGAAGAAACCGCGGTGGAGCGGGTGGCCGTGGATCCTAAATACAATGTCCTGCAAGAAGCAGTGATCGGCTATCGGGGAATCCAGAAAACGGTCGATACCCTCCTTTTTGAACTGAATCATCCCTTCAAAAATTGGGAGATCATCCTTCCGGAAATGCGGGCTTTTGCTCTCAAGCATTTCGCCTCTTATGCGCGTCATTCCAAAGGAGCGCAGGCCATTGCGGTCATCATCGACGTTTTTATAGACGCGGTCATGAATTCTGGCCGGGAGGATCTTCAGGCCAGAGCGATCGATCACCTGCTGGGCTATATCGAAAAGATCGCCAGCGAACTGAATGGGGCCAATCAGGAGAGCTTTTTGCCGGTGCTCAGCACCTGTTTCCAGCGTCTCTCCTCCCTTCCGGAGAAACAATTTTTTTTCTTAGCCTCCAGTCACATTCCTTTGAAGCGGATCGGCCAGCTCTTCCTCCGGAAACTGCCAGAAGATTCTGAGTTCAATGAGTTTAATAAGCTTCTGGTTCGCAGCTTGCGGGTCGCTTATGGATACTGGCTCAATGAGGAAGACCCCCAGTTTTGGTTTCCCAGAAAAGAAGACGACGGCTCCGGAAGGCTCGGAGAGAAGGAGTCGGACATCTTTGAGAAGATCTCCCACCACAGCTTAAGAGAGTACCTAACCGTTTTAGATCAACTCCCTTCCCAGGATGGCTCAGTGGAGAACCTGCGGCAGCTCTTAACTTTGCCGGGATATTTAGAGATCGTTCGAGCCTACAAAGAGATTCCCTATCGTTTGAGCGGCTCTTCCATCGAGATGAAGGAAGGGGGAGAAGATCGCTTGCCCAGGAACTGGAAGACCCTGGCCCTCTTCAAAATCATGGAGATCAGAGGGCTGCAGGACATCCATGAGGAGACCCTGCGGGAAATCAACCATACGCTGGTAGAGTTGATCCGAAAGGAACCACCCGAGGGGATGGAGGAATTCCTGCTGAAGACCTTTTCTCTGCTTAAATCGAGCGTCGAAAACTATCCGCAAACTGCCCTCCAGTGCATCCAGGCCATCGGAGCAGAAATTTTTAATCGCGGTTACAGCCGCCTGGTCGAAGTTTTTTTAGAACAGGTCCTTCTTTTTGGTTTTCAATTCCCGGGTGTGCAGGGCGTGAACATAAACTGGCAATTGATCTGTAATCCCTGCCACCTGATCAACGTAAGGATATGGCTAGACCTGATCGCTCGCAACCCCAAATGGTGCAGCACCCTCCTTTCGGCCCTGATCATCAACCTGAAGCTGGGGGGCATCTGCATCAAGGATACCGATCTCTTCCAGAAGGAAGTCACCAAGCTGCTGAACGCCGACATCGAGCCGGTCTATAACATGATCAAGCAGCTCACAAAACTTCTTCCAGTCTACTTCAACGAGATCGGGTCCGAAGGCCGTCTGCGGGATGTGACCACGGAAATCGATGAAGTTGGCCACCGGAAAGATGCCCTCATCCATTTTCTGCGCAAGCAGAGCCATGTGGAGAGTAGCAACCTGATCGAGGATTTTATCAAGGGGATATTCCGTTTCTGGCGGATGAGGGATAAAAGCGGGCTTAAAAATTTTCTGCCCCCGGAGATCCACGGAAGGCTGGAAACAGAGGGGCCTTTCGTCGATGAAGTTCACCTGATAATGGGGAAGATCTTCGAGGAGGAGGGATTCTTAAAGGAAGAAGATCTTCTGCGATTGACAGAGGCGGAGCTGGAGGCCGTCATGGGAGGGCTGCCCTCCATCTCGGAAACGGAAAAAGAGCGGGTGGCCCTGCTGATCAAAATATACCGCTTGGTCAACCAGAAGTACAATTTGGGTTTTCAGGAAATCCGCTACCACCTCCAGGAAGCTTCCCGCTGGGGTTTCGAAGGTCTGGATGAGCTGCAGAAAATCTTGGACCGAGATGATACCCTGGAAGGCTTAGAGGGCCTCCTCACTTACCTGGAAAGGCTGAAAGAAATCATTATTTCGCCGGAGCGATTTGAGGCCAGGGAAGATATCTACCGCAAAAGGCACATTGCCGTGGACATTCCCTCCATGTATGGGCGGTACCGGGAGAAGAAATTTGACGCCCTCGGCCTGACCTTCCGTTTGGAAAACCTGGCCAATGTCTATTTTGAAAGGCTGATCGATTCCCTTGACCTCTCTTTTATCACCCGGGCCACTTTCTTCCAGATCATCTTGGTCATCCGGTATTTTATCCGGGCCATGCAGTTGGACGGAATCTTCTCCCCCCGTATGGATACCCAACTGAAGGTACTGGAAAAATCATTGGAGATCAAAAGATTCAGCTTCACTCAGTACCTGGACATCTTCCGGGGATTCTCCGAGGGGGTCAAGGACATCCTCTCCGTCTACTACATCAATGCTCATAAGGACAACCTTGCGGAGCTGATCCGCCAGATGGACGGGGAGAACATCCTTCCCAAGTATCTTCAACCTGGGGGGGAGGAGGTCAGCTCCAGCGGGTTCATCCATCGGATTAGCGAGCGGTTCCTCCGCGACCTCATCTCCGGGACTTTTGGCCTTCAGTACCTGGATAATTTCTTGGCGCGGATTCAACAGACTCTTTCCGAGCAGAAGGAAACCCTGAGTGAGTCCGACCTGGACCTTCTGATGACCTATGATCCCAAAAAGGTCTGCTGCTCCATCCACCATCCAAAGCGCCTGACCAATGATTTAATCCATCTTGGAAGTAAGGGGTACAATCTGGTCTTACTGGCTTCCGAAGGTATCCCGGTTCCCCCAGGGTTTATCATTACTACTGAGGTTTTTCGTTGCCGGCGTATCATCGAGAAATACAAACACGCCCATGACCGTTTCGTGCGGGAGATCCGCTCCGGAATCCAGCAGATCGAACGCGCTACGGGAAGGGAGTATGGGAATCCCGGGCATCCTCTGCTCCTGGCTGTCAGGAGTGGATCAACGATATCCATGCCCGGAATGATGGCCACTCTCCTGAACGTAGGGATCAACGAGGAGATCGTGGAAGGGTTGGCAAAGTCCACAGGAGAAGTCTGGTTTGCCTGGGACAACTACCGGCGGTTCATCCAGTCTTGGGGTATGTCTTTCGGCATGGAACGAGAAGCCTTCAGCGAGATTATGAGAAGTTACAAAGCCAGGTATAAGGTGGAGAAGAAAAGGCAATTTTCCGGGGAAGAGATGAAGCAGATGGCTCTGGCCTACAGGCGAGCAGTTGAGGAGAGGCAAATCACCCTTTACGAAGACCCCTGGGCACAGCTGCAAGTGGCCATCCAGCAGGTTTTGACATCCTGGGATTCCACCAAAGCGAAACATTACCGGGAGATCATGGGGATTGCGGACTCCTGGGGGACTGTTGTAATCGTCCAGGCCATGGTTTTTGGCAACCTCAGCCTCTCCTCGGGAAGCGGAGTGGTTTTCACTGCTCATCCGTACCGCAAAGTAAGGCGTGTGGCCTTATGGGGAGACTTCACACCGGGAAATCAGGGTGAAGACATCGTTGGGGGGCTGGTTTCGACCTTCCCGATCTCTCGGGAACAGAAAGAGGTAGACGCCAGAGAAGGAGGCCTATGTCTCGAAGAAGACCTTCCCGAAGTCTACAAGCCACTTTTCGAGATCACCAAAAATCTGGTTTATGAGAAAAAATGGAATCCCCAGGAAGTGGAGTTTACTTACGAAAGCCCCGATAAGGCTGGCCTGTACATCTTGCAGACCCGAGATATGGTTTCCACCAAAAGGGAGAAGTTTGAGGTTTTCTTGCCTGGAGCTTCCCTGCAAGAGAGTTTCATCGGGAAAGGAATCGGGGTGAGTGGCGGGGCTCTTTCCGGAAGGGTTGTATTTACAATTAAGGATATCCAGCGCTTGCGCAAAGAAGACTCGGGTACTCCCCTTATCTTGGTCCGCTCGGACACAGTCCCAGAAGATATCCAAGAAATCTCCCTCACGGATGGCCTGCTGACCGCCAAAGGGGGTCAGACCTCCCACGCAGCGATCGTCGCTTTTGAACTGGATAAAACCGCTGTGGTTGGCTGCCATAACCTGATCGTTATGGAAAACGAAGGCCGTTGTCTGTTCAATCGTACGGTCATAAAACAGGGGGATCACATCAGTTTGGATGGAAGAAAAGGGTTGGTCTATTTAGGAAAGCATGAGATTAGGGCTGAGGGATAGGCGCAGGACGCAGATTCTTGCAGATCCCCGCAGAAAAAGATTTTTTTCAGCATTAAATCTGGCTAATCTGTATTTACCCTGTTAGATACGAAACATCTAACAGGGTGAATCTGGGTCCCAAAGAAATCTATATATATGGAGGTGGGAGCGTGCCCCATCCCTTCGTGGCTGAAGGAGCTAAATTGGGTCGAGGAGAAGGTAGCCCTCTGAAGCTGGGGATCAACGGACTCGGCCGGATCGGAAAACTCTCTGTTTGGCACCACGTGGCCAAGGGCTATTTCTCAGAGCTTGTCGTCAACATCGGCCGGGAAGCGGGAGGGGGCCTGGAAGATATTGCCAGCTACATTGAACGGGATAGCACTTACGGGTATCTGGGACAGTACCTTTATGGCCACAAAGCGGGCCGGGTCATAGAAAATTTAAACGAGGAGCATGGAAAATTTAAGATCAACGGGATTCCCGTGACTATCCTGCGTAAGGATCGCAACCCCAAAGACCTCCCCTGGAGAAGCCTGGGAGTTCCTTTGGCGGTGGATGCCACAGGAGAGTTTCTGGACCCTGCCGCTCCACCCGATCAAAAAGGGGGCGCGATCCAGGGTCACCTGCAGGCTGGGGTCCAAAAAGTGATCGTTACGGCTCCTTTTAAGATCAAAGAGAAGGCCCTTTCTATGCCCGCGGATGCCGTGACCATGGTGATCGGGATCAATGATGATCACTACCATTCCAACCAGCACCGGATGATTTCCGCTGCCTCCTGCACCACTACCTGTTTGGCTTTTATGGTCAAACCTCTACTGGATTATTTCGGCGCCGATAGAATCCTCAGCGCCTCGATGGTGACTGTCCATGCCGCCACCAGCTCCCAGGAAGTGCTGGATCGCCTCCCCGACTCCAAATCAAAGGATCTCAGGAAGAACCGGTCCATCATGAACAACATCATCCTTACTTCAACAGGAGCGGCCCAGGCCCTGGCGCTGGTAATACCCGAGATGAAACGGATTGGATTTATCGCGGAATCGGTGCGCATCCCCATAAGCACTGGGTCCCTGATTGTCCTGGTCCTGAACATTCAAGACGAGAGCCTCGAGCATCCGATCAACCGGGAAAGAATCAACGAGATTTATCGGAAAGCGGCTGAAACGTATATGAGCAAATACCTGCTTTACAGCAACCGTCAGAATGTCTCTTCGGACATCATCGGAACTCCTTATGCTGCGGCGGTGATCGAAGGCGAAGAGACGCATACGCGGACAGCCCATATTTGTATCGACCTGTCTAAGATTTCAGGATTGCCCGAGGGGGCCTTAAGGAAAGAAGGTCCCCGGGTGGCCGAGATACCTGTAACCCAAGCTGTGGTTTACGGATGGTATGATAACGAGCTGGGAAGTTACACAAATTTGCTGGGGGACCTTACGGTGAAAATTGCCGAAGGTCTCCTGTAAAAAAGGCCTTTACCTTCTCCCTTATCGACCTTCTCCTTTTCCAAGGTCTCGTTCTCAAAAGGAAAAATTTTTTTCACCCCAATCTCCATTTTTCTCTTGACAAACACTATATATAGTGGTTAATTATTTTCTTTATACAACATAAGCTATATTTTAAGGAGGTCGGTGCATGGGATCAGCTGACCCTCAGGCACTTCAAGGCAATCTTACTCCCTGGCCCCTCGCCAAGAATCCAGAAAATGAGACCACAGATATGGCCTTATTTGTCCGTACTTCCAGTGAGACCCTTTCCGACTGGGACCGACAGCGGATCGTAGATGCCTTACTTCGAGAAACGACCATCGATAGGGACACAGCCGAGCGGATAAGCCGCGAGGTAGAGGAGCAGATCATCACTTCCAAGATCTCCCTCGTTACCGCACCCTTGATCCGTGAATTGGTAGACGCCAAGCTCATCGAGCATGGGCTGGAGGAAGCCCGGAAGATGCACACCCGTCTGGGAGTTCCTCTCTATGACGTCGATCAACTCATCCTTCACCCGAACCGAGAGAATGCCAACGTTCCTCACGGGCCTGAGGCTACGAATCTCACCCTGGCAGAGCGGATCAAAAAAGAATACGCCCTACTCAGCGTCTTCTCCCAGGAGATAGGCGATGCCCACATGCGGGGAGACCTGCACCTCCATGACCTGGGATTCATCGACCGTCCTTACTGCTCAGGGCAGTCTTTAGAATATATTAAGAAGTTCGGTCTCAACCTGCCCAACTCTCTTTCCATGGCCAAGCCCGCTAAGCATTCCGAGGTGCTCCTGGCTCACATGGTCAAATTTGCCGCTGCCCTCCAGAGCAACTTCGCGGGAGCAATCGGATGGGATGCCGTGAACCTTTTCTTCGCCCCTTATCTTGAAGGACTGAGCGATCGTGAAGTTCACCAGCTGGCCCAGATGCTGGTTTACGAATTCTCCCAGCAGGCCGTGGCCAGGGGCGGGCAAGCCATCTTCACGGACATCAACCTCTACTGGGAAGTTCCCAAGCACTTCGAAAATGTGATGGCCATCGGGCCGGGAGGAGAGTTCACTGGAAAGACCTATGCCGAATACGCCAGCGAGGCTCAGCGGTTCGTTTGGGCGCTCTTCGACGTATATCGGGAGGGGGATGGTGTGGGTCGGCCCTTTTTCTTCCCCAAGCCCCTGGTACACATCACAGAAAAATTCTTCCAGACCCCTGGCCACATGGATTTCTTGCATCACATCTGCAATGTAGCTGCGGAGAAAGGAAACACCTATTTCGTTTTCGATCGCGGAAATACGGCGAAGGTCTCTGAATGCTGTCGGCTTTCCTTTAAACTGGAGCAATCTGACCTGGAGGACGCCAAATATCCCTGGCGCATGCGTTACTGTGCCCTGCAGAACGTCACCCTCAATCTTCCCCGAATTGCCTATCAGTGTGCCGGAGATGACCCCAAGCTTTTTGCCAGAATTTCGGATGTCTTTACCAAGGCCGTACAGGCCCATCTGGAGAAGAAGAATTTCTTAGAACGTCTGTTAGCTTTGGGGGATAATGGCCCGCTGGCCCTTCTGACCATGAACAAGGATGGCCTGCCCTACCTGCGCATGCACCGGGTGACGAATCTGATCGGGATGGTTGGCCTGAATGAGATGGTTCAGGTGCACCTGGGAAAACAGATGCATGAATCAGAAGAAGCCTTAAGGTTCGGCCTGAAGGTCATTGCCTACATGAAGCTTCTGGCGGACGAGATGAGCCATAAACATAATATGCGTTTTGTTCTGGAACAGACCCCGGCCGAGAGCACGGCCTACCGGTTTGCCAAGCTGGACCTGCGAGATTTCTCCCCCCGTTCAGGATACATCGTCAAAGGCGACATTTCCCGGGGTGAAGTCTATTACAGCAACTCCACCTACATGAACGTGGGCTCGTTATTAAATCCGATCGAAAGGGTACGCAAAGAAGGCCTCTTCCATCCTCTGATCGAGGCCGGAGCCCTGACCCACCTCTGGCTGGGGGAGGCGCGGCCTTCCCAAGAATCCCTGGCCAATTTTGTGATCAAAGTCTTCCGCAATTCTCAGAATGACCAGATTGCTTTTTCGCCAGAATTCACGGCCTGCACCGCCTGTGGGAGGACCGCGCGAGGCCTGAGCGACAAGTGTTCTTACTGCGGCTCGCGGCAGATTGAGGGCATTACGAGGATCACCGGTTATTTTACGAAGATCTCGAGCTGGAACAAAGGAAAATTGGGAGAACTCAAGGACCGCTTTCGCAACCGGAGATATTTTAGTTCGGAGTGAATAATACGGACGCATTAAATCATTTCACTTAAAACCGTTTCCCTCTCCCCCCGTGGTCGGTCGGAGACTCGACTCTGCGAGGTCTAATCGACTCGCGGGAGAGGGAGTCTATTGTCAAGATACATTCTACGTTTGTATTAGTTCGGAGCAGAACTGGTTCTTGAAAGAACTCGTTCTTACTCCCAACTCCGAACTTCCAACTCAAAAAAGGGGGTGGTAAATTGACACTCTTTACCAAGGAAGGCTGTGCGAAGTGCGAGTACGTAAAGAAGAGCGTGGACTTGAAGAAGTTAGGTGTACAGGAAGAGATATTGAGTCCAGATAATCCAGATTCTTTAGCCCACCTCGCCTGGCATGAGCTGGTTAGCGTAGCAGCAACCCAATTGCCCATACTGGTCTTAGATGACAATACTTCCCTAACCGGGGCCATCCGCATCACGGATTTCCTGACCGCAATGAGCGATCAGCGGTGATCTGTTAGAATGATGGCTGATTGCGGACAGCTGATACCTGCAGATGAATTATCGCATCAAAGGATTTATCGAGACCTCTTTCTCCGATTGGCCGGGAAAGGTGGTGGCCATCCTCTTCCTGCCCTCTTGCAATTTTCGTTGTCTTTACTGCCATAATCATGAATTAGTTTTCCTGCCGGAGAAGTACCCAGACATCCCTCTGGGGGAGATCATAAAGAGTCTGCAAAAGCACAGGGGATGGATCGATGGAGTTTGTTTGACCGGAGGTGAACCCACTCTGCACCCCTGGCTTCTTTCTTTAATCGAAGACCTTAAATCCGCTGAAGGACTCACTCCTGCGGGCGTTTCTCTGGGAATCAAGCTGGACACGAATGGCACACATCCCCACCTCCTAAAGAGCCTTATCGATGGAAGGCTGCTTGATTATGTAGCCATGGACCTGAAAGCCCCTTTGCAGGCTGACCGCTACGCCGCCATCGCCGGAGTACCCCTGATGGAAGAAGGGCTGGCCCAGATTCAATCGAGCATCCAGCTTCTCCTCGACGGGAAGGTGGACTATGAATTTCGCACTACCCTTGTTCCCACGCTGATCGAGGAAGAAGAAGTCTATGCCTTGGCCCGGCACATTCGGGGGGCCAGGCGGTATACCCTCCAGAACTTCAACCCCCGCGGGGCGATGGATGAAGGCCTGAAGAAGGTAGGGCCATTCGATGAAAAAACCATGCGGCGGATGCAAGAGAAGGTCAACGAGATTATCGGTAAGAATGTGTCAGTGTGAGTGGCAGTGTGAGTGAAAGGAAAGAAATTCCTACCGACACTCACACTCACACTGACACTAAATGAGGTGATTATGAAAGACGAGATCATCCAAGCCTTCCAGGAAAGCGCCAGCATAAAAGTGCGCTTTATCCGGCAAAACGCGGAGGCTTTAGGTCAGGCTGTAAAGATCCTCGTCGAAGCCTTTAAGGCTGGCAATAAAGTTCTGCTCTTCGGCAACGGGGGTAGCGCAGCGGACGCTCAACACATCGCCGCGGAATTTGTCAACCGTTTTATCATCGAACGCCCCCCTTTGCCAGCTATTGCCCTAACCACCGATACTTCTATCCTCACGAGCATCAGCAACGATTACGGATATGACGATTCTTTCGCCAAGCAGGTCAAAGCCCTGGGAAGAGGGGGGGACGTGGCCATCGGCATATCCACCAGCGGGGCAGCCGCCAACGTGATTAAAGCAATTAAGGTGGCCAAGAGGATGGGATTGAAGACCATAGGGCTGGCCGGGAAGGACGGAGGCGAGTTGGCAAAGTTAGCAGACCTTGCCCTGGTGGTGGATTCCCAAAACATTCCGAGAATCCAGGAGGTCCACATTACCATTGGCCATGTCCTATGCGATATGGTGGATCGGATGCTCTTTCAACATCCTTCCTAAAAAATATTTAACCACAGAGACCGCAGAGAGCGCAGAGGTGGGATAATAATTTCTAATTTCCAAGTACGAAATACTCCGAAACATCTCCCCTCCCCTCGCGGGAGGGGATAAAGGGGAGGGGGATAAATAACGTAAAGGAATTCCTTAATTGTTCACCCTCCCCCTACCGTTCGGCTGCCTTCGGCCATGAGCTCAGGCCGAATGGAGCTCACGGCCGAAGCCCTCTCCCATCAAGGGAGAGGGAGTATAGTTGGATTTTTTCATGCCCCCCCTTTAAAAAAGGGGGGCGAAGGGGGGATTTTCATGGTCCCCGAGCGTCGCTGCCGTCATGAATGATTAATGTTTTTTGGTTAATTAAATAAATTTTCTCTGCGTTCTCTGCGTGCTCTGCGGTTAAATGCATTTTTGATTTTTCCATAGAGGTTGCCCATGAAAGAACCGTTCCAACCCCTGTCCCTTGATGGCGTGAAGACTTATTCTCTCAAGAAGAGGAAGAGTTTGGTGAGCGTTCAGGACTTTGCCCGGCCCATCCCCGCCTGGTCTTCTCTTAAGGATTTTTTACATTCTTTACCCAACTATCTTGCGGCCAAGGATTTCAGAGAAGTTATTGGGCGAATCGTAAATGCCCATCGGCAAGGAAAGCCAGTGGTCTTGGGAATGGGAGCTCACCCGATTAAAGTGGGCTTGAGCCCTTTAATCGTGCACCTGATGGAAAGAGGAATTCTTCAGGCTGTGGCCATGAACGGGGCGGGCATCATCCACGACTTCGAGATAGCCTTCGCTGGCCAGACCTCTGAGGATGTTTCTTCAGGAATTGGCCGCGGCACATTCGGCATGGCTGAAGAGACGAACCGGCTGATCAATGAAGCGATCAACGGAGGCTGGAGAAAAGGATGGGGGATTGGCCGCTCCGTGGGAGAGATGATCTTAAGGCGCAGATTCGCCCATCGAAAAATGAGTATTACGGCTGCTGGTGCCAGCCTGGGAATTCCCGTAACCGTTCATGTGGCTGTGGGCACGGACATCATTCACATGCATCCGCAGGCCCGGGGGGAGGCGATCGGCGAGGGGAGCCATAAGGATTTCCGCCTATTTGCCTCGGTGATCTCCCAACTTGAAGGGGGGGTTTATTTGAATCTGGGCTCAGCGGTGATTTTACCGGAGGTCTTCTTGAAGGCTCTGACACTGGTGCGCAACCTGGGTTACCGGGTAAGAAATTTTACAACCGTGGATATGGATTTTATCCCCCATTATCGACCCATGATCAATGTGGTCGGACGGCCGACCCTCAGTGGAGGAAAGGGGTTCCACTTCACCGGCCACCACGAGATCATGTTTCCCCTCCTGACCGCAGCTATCCTGGAAAAAATTACTCACCGCAGAGCACGCTGAGGCCGCAGAGAGTTTTTTTGTAGGGACAGTCACGCCATGAGCGGGAGAAAAATCCCCCCTACGCCCCCCTTTTATAAAGGGGGGATGGGGGGATTTGAAAGCTTTCTTCTAACGAATTCAGAAGCCAGAATAAAAAATTCTATTCTGAATTCTGACTCCTGTTTTCTGGATTCTGGTATTAGGGAAGGTATTTTTCCAGGGCTTTTAGGCTGGGCAAGAGATGTTCCACCAGGTGAGGTTCAATGGTGTAAATGGGCTGAAGATTTTTCCTGCGCAAATTGGAGAAGATGCTGGGGAAATCTATCTCTCCACTGCCAGGGGGAAGATGTTCGTCAGCTTGGCGATGGTTATCGTGCAGATGGACTTCGACCAGCCTGGAACCCAGAACCTCGATCCATTCGCCCATGGGCACCTGCGAGAAAATGTGGCCATGGCCCGTGTCCAGGCAGTAGCCCACATAGGACGAATCGATGGCCTCCAGAAGGCCCCGCAAGATCGTTGGGTTCTCTTCAAAGACATTTTCGAGGGCCAGCTTCACGGAGAGTGCTTCGGCCCGCTCGGCAAGCGGTTTCCAGGTCAAAAGGCTATTTTTCAGCCACAGGGCCACATCGTTGTCAAAATGCCAGCGGTCATACCCGGGATGGAATACGATGGTGCGGGGATGAAAATGAGGGACAAGCTCCATCACCTGGCGGAAGCGGAAAGCCGTGACCTCCTGAATTTTTTCATCCACGGCTCCGGGACTGAGGTCCATGAAAGGGGCATGGAAGCTAACCGGAATATTTTTTTGTAACAATTTTTGGGAAGTTTTTTCTACATCCTTAGGGGAGAGATCATCCAGAGTTTTACTGCTGAAATAAATCTCAGGCTGTAACCCCAGGTCCAAAATCCCCTCTAGGTTTTCCACGAGTATGGGGAAAGGAAGGTTTACCTGAACTTTCTCCCAAACAGTTGTTCCCTTTTTTGGTAAGGAGTGCTCGATTTCCCTCACTTAGAGCCTTTCTGGGAACTGACCACTTCCACTGTAAAATCGGAAAGTCCGGGGGGAACTTCCCCGGGTTTCCCGGAGGGCTCCTGGCCGGATTTTTCCCCTGGCGTCCCCGAGGGGAAATCTGTGAAGACGATCATGAAGGGGACAGATTTACCTGGAGGGATGTTTACGTTGGAAAAGGATATGCCAAACTGGGAAGACAGGCTTTTTTCGATTGCTTCTTTGGGCAATTCTTTCAGGTCTTTTTCTGAGAGGATATTGCCGCAGTAGACCAATTTTTCTTCCACTCTTGTTCCCTTAGCATCCAGGAGGGTTCCTTTAACCCGGAGTAAACTTCGGGATTCATTCCAGTGGTTGACCGCTTGCCCCTCGATGACAAAGAGCCTGGCGGATTTTATGTTTTCCAGGTAATACCCCCGCAATTTTTCCAAGGCGATGGAACCTTCTTTTTCCTCGGGCAAACCGAGGTACTGTTTCAAGGCCGAAAAGCTGAGCCCTGCTTTCTTCAGGTCTGGGGATTTCTCCCAAATCAGAAAGGCTCCATACCCAACCCCCGCCAATACGAGAAGGACAATCAATAAAATCAGGGAGGAAGAGCGGCGAGATGAGCGTTCTTTCCATTTCGGCTCTTCTTCGAATCCTTCGCGGGAAATTTCGATCGACGGAAAAGGTTGTTCAGGGGGGCGCGGCTTTTGCACCTGAAAGATATTCTGGCACCTGGAACAGCGGACTTTTGCTCCTCCCTCCGCAATGCGCTCATCATCCAATTTGAATTTTGTCGAACATTCGGGACAAGTAATAATCATGATTGCAATAATTCAGAAGTCAGCCCAGCTAATAGCGGGATCAGGGGGCAGAGTCGGAGGTATTGAAATTCCCTCTCGGCCCCTTTCCCAAAATCCCCCCTCCGCCCCCCTTTCGCAAAGGGGGGTTGGGGGGATTTGATATCCATTTCCAGCATTCTGGATTCTGACTCCTGGATTCTGAATTCTATTCTAAAATATATACTCCCCGTAGATTCCTGTATTCCTCAGCGCAATCCAAGCCGTAACCCACCACAAATTTGTTTTCGATCTGGAAACCTACATAATCGGCCCTAAAATTCACTTTCCTCCGCCCGGGTTTATCCAACAGAGTCACCACCTTCAGGCAACGGGGTTTGCGGGCTTTAAGGCGCTGATAGAGATATTTGAGGGTTAACCCTGTGTCGATGATGTCCTCCACGATGAGGACATCTTTCCCTCGCAGGGAAGTCTCCAGGTCTTTGGTGATTCTTACTTTTTCTGAGGAGTGGGTTTCTGATCCGTAACTGGCCAAGCGGACGAAGTCCATCTTCACAGGAGTAGTCATTTTTCGGGCCAGGTCGGCCATGAATATGAAAGCTCCTTTCAAAACTCCGATCAGCAGGACTTCCCTGCCCGCAAAATCCCTGGAGATTCTCCGGGCGAGACCCCCCACTTTGCGCTGAATTTCTTTTTCCGATAAGAGCAGCTTCATGACCAACCAGAGTATATTGATTTTAAGAAAAATTGTAAAGCTGAAATTTTGGCCATTTTTACACCTTGACAAATTCTCTATAAGGAATAACATATTTATGATTCCTCTCACGATTTTTCCTTTATAACTTTATGAAAAGTTAATAACTTCTCTGAGGCCTCTGTGGTCAGTTCCTGACGATAGGGCAGGGCATTTGAGGAGGGCGATCATGAGAGAGATTAGAAAAATTCTTTTTGCTACGGACTTTTCGGATAATTCCAAATGGGCGCTCACGTACGCGCTATCTTTTGCCCAAAAACATGATGCCAAACTCTATGTCCTGCACGTCATCCAGCAGCCCAGCTATCCCCTGGGAATGTACGCGGAGATATCTTTTGATGCCATGGATAAGTTCAATCGAAATATCTCTGAAGCCGTTGAAAAAGAGATGAAAGCCCTCCAAGAGAAAGACCTTCAAGATTTTCGGAATTACGAATGTCTGATCATTCACGGCACCCCCTTCCTCGAGATCCTGCGAACAGCCAAGGAAAAAGAAGTGGACCTTATCGTCGTCGGAACCCATGGCCGCACTGGCCTTGATCATGTTCTGTTTGGAAGCACAGCGGAAAAAGTGGTGCGGAGAGCTCCCTGCCCGGTTCTTAGCGTCCGGCTCCCAGGGAAACAATTTAAAATAATGTAATCCGTCATGACGGCGCTGTCACCCACGTACGATGAAAATCTAACTCTTATTTCCCTCCCCCTGGGACGGGGGAGGGGCAGGGTGGGGGTGATAAAGGGCCAGAATTTTGAGACTTTGCATTTATGACCCCCCTCACCCCGTCCCTCTCCCGCCAGGGGAGAGGGAGTTTCGGGATGGACACTAACTAAGCCAGGTTCAAAGTCATATGTGATAGCTGATAGGCAACTAAAGGTAAGAGGCGTGAGGCAATGGGCGATAGGCTCTGGTCAATAGGGCAATAGGCAACTGACTAAAGGCGATAGGTAATAGGTCATAAGTTATGGGCAAAAGATATTCATTAAAAAGTTTTTGTTTTTCGCATTTCCTATAACCCATAACCTCGTACCTATAACCTTTTTTAATTTGTTGCATAAATAACATCCCATTTTAGGATCTTTGTGGTCTTTTTAATACAAATATTAAGATCTTTAGGGGATTGTGAATCTCTGGGTTTAACCATTAAGGGCCAGGAAAGGGCTATGGGGAAAATTATCTGTGGGGGTTTTAAGATTTGGCCTGCTACTTCTTCCAGAATTTCAATCGTTTGGAAAGATTGGAATTTAGCTAAGAGGGGTTCAAAGGGCAAAAATCTCTCTGATTCTTCAAAGATATGGGGAATCTGAAAAATGGCATTAAATTTGCTAATTTTTTCAGAAAAGTGAGTTCACTTTGGTGTTAGGTAGAGGTTTTTTCTTCAAAAAAAATAAATTCCCTTCTTCCTTTGGAAGAATAAGCTCTTTGAAATCATTAATATTTATAATTGGGATGATGGCTTTCCTTCCCGTAGCTTTTGCTCAATCTACGGGGGAACGCCAGACGCCTTTTAAAGTGGCTATCCTTCCGTTAACTATTCACAGCCAGGAAAACCTTGCTTACCTGCAGGAAGGGCTTTTGGATATGCTCTCCTCCAGGGTTGAGCTGAGCGGCCGGGTGGAGGTCTTAGAAAAGGGGATGGTAAAAAAGGCAACTGCTGAAGTTTCGGGGGAAATGAATACTGAGGTTGCCAGAAAGCTCGGCCAATCTTTGAAGGTTGATTTCGTAGTCTTTGGAAGCCTGACAAAGTTGGGAGAGAGCGCCAGCCTTGACTTAAAAATAGTTGAGGTGCAGGGAGAAAAACCCGGTACGTCAGTATTCGTCCAGGCCGCAAAAATGGAAGAGATTGTAGCGCGAGCAGATGATTTGGCCCGCAGGGTGGACGAAAAAATTCTCGGGTATCCCTTAAGCCCGCCAGTGGTAGAAAAACCTGCTGAAGGTTCCAAAGAAATGGCCGCTATTCCAGCCGCGCCACCTGGCTTTCGACCGGTGAAGCCAGCAAAGCCAGAGAAAGGAGCAATGGGTGGCGAACTATGGCAAAGCCAATCATTTCCTTTCGTGGTAAAAGGGATGGCCATCGGGGATCTGGACGGAGACGGCCGGAATGAGGTTGCCCTCATTGAAGAGCGAAACCTACACATCTACCGCTGGGAAAAGATAGAGTTCAAGCTTCTCAAAAAAATTGATGGGGGAAAATTAGATAAATACCTGGCCGTAGATGTAGGGGATATTGATAAAGATGGAAAAGCCGAGATTTTTGTTACCAACTTCCAGGGAGACCGGCTTTCTTCTTTTGTGGTGGCTTACAAGGAAGGTGATTACCGGGTCGTCTCTAAAGGGCTTGACTGGTATTTGAGGGTAGTAGATTGGGGAGAAAAGGGGGCCGTTTTATTAGGGCAGAAAATGGGTTATCAACAGGGATTTGAATTGCCCGTATTTGAATTGGGCTGGGATGGAAAAGAGTACAAGAAAATTAGCAAGGCAGAGCTCCCCAAAATATTCAGTATCTATGGATTTGCCCCCTTCATCCATGAGGGGAAAACGGAATACCTATTCATCGATTCCGACTTCAGGCTAAAGCTCCTGGATGGGAAGGGAAAATTGATTTGGAAGAGCCGGGATGATTATGGTTCAGACAACTCTTTTCGGGTTAAACCCCTGGTTACCGGACCCGGTCAGCGGATGGAAGACGCAGATGAGTTCGCTTTCGTTAATGTGAGGTTGATTCCCTTAGGAAATGAGATTATCATTATCCGGAACATCTCGCCGATTGGCCAATTATTAAAGCGTACCAAGTATTTCAGCGGGGGTGAAATACAGGTTTTAACATGGACCGGAGCAACGTTTGTGACAAGCTGGAAGTCGCAGGAGATTCCTGGTTATGTGGCGGATATTCAACTTAAGGATATTGACGGGCAGGGGGGAAAAGAGATCGTCGTGGCCGTCAGCCTACCAAAGGAATCTATTTTTTCAGGGGAAAAGAATAGCGCCCTGATGGTCACCCGGATTCAATAAATCCCCCTCTTTATCCCTCCCCATCGAGGGGGAGATGGTGCTCTAATGAGGGAAAAAGGCCGTCATTCCCGCGAAAGCGGGAATCCAGTTTATGCTTATTCAGTTATTTTAATCACCTGGATGCCCGCCTTCGCGGGCATGACGAATTAGGACACATTCTCGTGGGAAGGGGGGTTGGGGGGATCAGGGTGATCGCCCCCCTTTTGTAAAGGGGGGGTGGGGGGATTTGAAAAGTATCTTTACATCATTTTTCTATTGACAATTTGCCCCTCACCCTCCCCTCGTGGTCGGGTGTCGGTACGACAGTCGTTCCGACTCTTAACGACTCTCCCCCGCGGGGGAGAGGGCTTCGTCGTGAGACTTCGGCGTGAGCTCAGTCGAACGCTCAGCCGAACGGATGGGGTGAGGGGGGAATGAAGGGCAATGTAAAAAAAAAATTTTACGTCTGCGAGCTAAATTTTTCTATTGACAATCTCTGGCAAGATAAGTATTTTGGGAAAGAATTTTCTTTTTAGGTAGGAATTCCAGAGGGAAGGGGGTGAGAAGGGGGACAATTGATCGGAGTTGGGGCGGAAGAGTTTTCAGAATTGAGCATCAATCGAAAGGAGGTTAAAGAATGAAGAAGTACTTAGTTCTCATAGGGGCAGCGGCGCTAATTCTGGCGTTTGCTTCGCCCTCTTTGGCGCAGGCGCCAGATTGGACCAAAGCGTTCAAGACAACTTCCTTGTTCCAGATCTGGACCGTCTGGGAAAGCAAATATGAATTCAATAATGGTTATGGATCTACTGCAACCACGGATGACAATAAAGACCTGACGAGGAGAGGTATCTCCCAGCGTATCAATTTCTACCTGGAGTATGGCGACCCCAAGTATGTCCGTGGGGTCATCGGATTTGAAGCGGATAGCCGGGATTGGGGCGAGCCGTCTTCAGTAGGCACTGATGGAAACGCTTCCACTTGGGCTACTACTCAGCCCACTCGTGCTGAGCGAATGGGTTCTTACGGGACAGACCAGGTGCAGCTCGAGATCAAGCATGTCTACTTGGATTTCACCATCCCGACCACCCCACTTATTCTCAGGGCCGGTCTGCAGTCCTTTCTTCTTGGGGGCCGTCTCGTCCAGTCGAAAGATGCGCCAGGATTGATTTTGACGGCTGATTTCGCCCCCCACAAAGTCAGGGCTTTTTGGTGGAGGCAGAACGAGGCGGGGACTGCTGCCTCGTCCGGCGTAACCGCTGGCACAACAGACCGGACTTCCTCCGCGACCAATGATAGCTACGGTGCGGAATATTCCATGGCCGAAAAGCTATTTAACCTCTATGCTTATTTCCTTTACAAGAACGACCGCTTTTCCACTGGCCTGCAAGCCGATAACCCCTACTGGGTCGGTGTGGGCGGTGGATTCCGCCCAGGGAACTTGAATTTTAGCGGTCAGCTTGTGTACGTGGGCGGGAAAAAGGATTTTACGACAGGTACCGACCCTGACTACAACTGTTACGCTTTTGAGCTTCTGGGCGAGTACCGAATAGGGCCTGGACTTACCGCAGCCCTGGAGTTCTTCTACGCTTCAGGAAATGATGCGGACAAGACAGACAAGATCCAGATCTATCAGCGCCCAACAGCATCAGAATCCCATGCCAACTTTGGACTGGGCCGGACCGTGTTCTTCTGGATGAACTTCGGCGAATTGGGGAACCAGCATAACATCCAGGGTGATTTTGCTGGCTTCTGGTACGGACGGGCCAACGTGAATTACAGCCCATTGGCATGGCTCAATCTGAATTTCAACTACCTGTACATCGGCGACACCTCTAAGGGGACTCCGGGAACTGGTATTGATCCGATTACCCAAGTATCGGGCACAAAGAAGGTAAATAGCGCTGGCAGAACCGATGCAGACAAGGACTTTGTGGGCCATGAAATTAACTTGATTACCAAGCTGAGGATTTATGCCAATTTCACCTACAACATCGGAATTGCCTACTTCATTCCAGGCGACGTGTTTGATTCTCCTGCTAAGACCGCAGACGCTGCCTGGGCGGTCAACAGTGGTATGCAGTTAGTCTTCTGATAAGGTAAGATGAACAAAAACCCCCGGGGGGTATTTCTCTCGGGGGTTTTTTTGTTCCCAAAATTCCGGCCGGAACGCTATCCTGCCCTTCTCCTCTCCAGGGTGGAAGGTGTGAAAAAATTCAGCTATACTCCCTCTCCCTTGATGGGAGAGGGTTGGGGTGAGGGTGAAGAATTAAGGAATTCCTTTAGCTTATTTATCCCCCTCCCCTTCATCGTTCGACTGAGCTCACGACGAAGTCCCCTCCCGCCAGGGGAGGGGAGTTATGTTCCATCCAAATTTTTCATAGCTTCGGGGAGGGTGGGGGTGATGTAGATTTACTTATTCCGTTTGTATTAATCCCAATCTTTCATAGAATCGCCATCAGAGATGGCCCGCAGGATGATCATGATGGGCCCCAATTCTTTCTCCTGGAAAATTCCTGGGGGAGGGGCTTCTTGTTTAAAGCGCCAATTGAAGGATAAAGGTAAAACCACAGGCTGGCTTAAATGACCAGCCTTATCCTGCACTTGCGCTGTAAGGGTAATGTTTACCCAATTCAAGCCTTGAATGCCTCCCGTGTTCAGGTAAATATATCCAGATAGTTCCTTCCTGTTGACCTCTTTGATTTTCGTGAAACTCACCGGATATGTTGGCATTCCAGGCTGTTCGATGGCGCAAACAATATTTTTCATGTCCCCATCTGGGTCAGAGGCATTCAAATAGACCTTCCAGGTATCTCCTGGCCTCATCTGTTTGGAGGCAAAAGACTGGGTGATCACCGGCACTCCTTTACCGTGAATCTGCTCCCGGACTTCTATGGGCTCCAGGGCTGCACAACCCAAGGCCAGGAAGGGTAAGACCAACACCGCCAAAAATTTTTTATCCATCCTTCTGCCTCCTTAAATTTCTGTAATAAATTTCCCCGATCCTTTCCCCCCTCTCAAAATCCCCCCTCCGCCCCCCTTTGCTAAAGGGGGGAACAGGGGGATTTTTCAATCGCCTTGGCAGGGCTGGATTCGCGGGTAGTTAGCTGGCCTTATTTAACTAATTTATCATAATTGCTATTCCTGAAAAACAAGAATGATTTTCCTCATAAAATCTGGTAATTTTAAATCTCGGGGGAAAGTTTCGAAAAGAATCCCATCCCCCCATTCCCCCCTTTAGTAAAGGGGGGTTGGGGGGTTCATACCCCCCCCTTCCACAAAGGGGGTGTGAAAAAATGCAACTATACTCCCTCCCCCTTGATGGGGGAGGGTGAACATATAGAATAAAAAAAAGAAATTCCCTCTCCCTTAATGGGAGAGGGTAGGGTGAGGGTGAAAAATTAAGGAATTCCTTTACGTTATTTATCCCCCTCCCCTTCATCGTTCGACTGAGCTCACGACGAAGTCCCCTCCCGCCAGGGGAGGGGAATCATGTTCTATCTAATTTTTTCACACCTTCTAAAGGGCTTGGGGGGATTTGGCGGTCTCCGCGTGCTCTGCGGTGAAATTTTTAATGATGGTTAAAATGGCCCTACCTGCCTGGTTTAAAATGAACGGGGGGACGACTTATAAGCCTGCCCCCGATCTGGTGAAGAAAAAGATTCGCCTTCTCTTTATAGACCGCACGCTAAAAGCGATGGCCGGCATTCTCGAGGAATTTATCTTTTCCGAGGCCCATGCCCATAAGCCCGGGATGCTTCAGAAACTGGATGCAAGGTTCAAGCTTTTGGGCATCTTGCTCCTGGTGGTCAGCACGAGTCTCCTCCATTCTATTGCCCTGATCTATCTCCTCTGCGGACTGACGCTCCCTCTTGCTTTGCTATCCCGGATTGAAGCTCCTTTTTTCATAAAAAGGGTGTGGCTGGTCCTGCCGCTTTTTGTGGGAATCATCGCTTTGCCCGCTACCCTGAATATATTCACACCGGGAGAAGCTGTGCTGACCCTCTATTCCATCGGGAAGGCCTACCATTTCGGTCCCTATTCAATTCCTTCAGAGATTGCTATGACCAGGCAGGGGATTTCTGCGGCCCTACTTCTGGTTGGCCGGGTGGCGGCTTCCTTATCCTTTGTGCTGCTCTTGACCTTGACCACTCCATGGGCTGACCTTTTGAAGGCTCTCCGTTCGCTACGGATTCCACAAATCTATGTACAGACTTTGGGCATGGCCCTGCGTTATTTAATGCTTCTTTCCCAGATTGTGCGGGAGACGCACATCGCCAAGAAAAGCCGGACGATTCGCCCGGGTAAGACGAGAGCGGAACAATGCTGGATTGCCGGACAGGTGGGCACCCTCTTCAGGCATTCGATGCAGCTCAGCGTTGGGGTCCACCGCGCCATGGTCGCCCGCGGCTACCAGGGAGAAGTACGGATTTTAACTGTCTTTCAGATCCAGAAGAAGGACTACCTTTGGCTGGCATTTTGTGGGTGCCTTTCCGGATTTTTGATTTATTTTGGAAGGTAGAAAATCTTATTGGACGCAGATTTGCGCAGATAAACACAGATTTATGAAGTCCAATAAAGGCTCTTTCACAAATATTTTTAAGGGCTTTTTCTGTCTTCATCCGTGAGAATCTGTGTCCCATTAAATCTTCTTATGAATGATAATACATTAATCTATGACCTGCGGGGCGTGGATTATACTTTTGCCGGCAAATTTCCTGCTCTCCAATCCATTAATCTCAAGGTCAAGGCCGGGGAGCGCCTGGCTATTGTCGGGGCGAACGGATGCGGCAAGTCAACTCTCCTGCATATTTTAGACGGGCTGCTTTTCCCCACAAATGGGGAGGCCTGGGCTTACGGCCATCGTCTGACTGAAGATTTATTCAGGGAAGCTTCTTTCACAGCGTTCTTCCGTCACCGCGTGGGCCTTCTTTTCCAGAACCCTGACGTCCAGCTATTCTGTCCCACGGTCTTGGATGAGGTGGCCTTCGGTCCCTTACAGCTCGATTTTTCCCAGGAAGAAGCATTGGAGAAGAGCCACGAAATGATGAAAATGCTCGGGCTGGAAAAGATCGCCAGGCGTTCTCCCCATCAGATCAGTGAAGGGGAAAAGAAGAAAGTGGCTTTAGCCTCGATGCTGGCGGTAAACCCCGATGTTTTGCTTCTGGATGAGCCAACGGGCGGCTTGGACCCGCGGACTCAGGTCTGGCTGGTGGAGGTTTTAGACGAGTTGCACTCCATCGGCAAGACCATCATCATCGCCACCCATGACCTTTCGATCCTGGAAGAGGTTGCCGACCGGGCATTTGTCATGGAAGAAAACCACACCATCGTAGCTGATGGTTCTCCCAGAGAAATTTTGGATAACCTCGACCTGCTCCTGCGGGTAAACTTGATCCACGAGCATGTCCATAGCCACGAAGGTTTTCTCCATTCTCACGGCCACCTGCATTTCTTCACCCATCGCCATGAACATAAAAAGAGAAAAGAGTAGGAAGTTGGGAGTCCTGCACCACCTCCCTTATCACTTCAAACTCCTCAATTTAAACATACTCAGCAGTAAATTCCTGATGAAATTGAGCTTGACATGAGGATAAGGATTCTGGTATGAAAGAATGCTTTACAATTCTTCATGACGGGATTTCACTGGCAGACTATCAAAATCCCCCCTTCGCCCCCCTTTAATAAAGGGGGGTTGGGGGGATTTAAGAAGGTGAAAGGAAAATATGGATAAGCAATACCTATTGGCCCCGGGACCTACGCCCATTCCACCGGAAATTCTGCTGACTATGGCTGAACCCATTATTCACCACCGCGCTCCGGTGTACGAGAAAATCTTGCAGGAGGTCCGCGAAGGGTTGAAGTATCTCTTCCAGACGAAGAACGAAGTCTTGATCTTCGCCTCTTCAGGAACGGGGGCGATGGAAGGGGCTGTAACCAATACCCTATGTGCCGGAGACAAGGCTCTAGTCGTGGAAGGAGGTAAATTCGGGGAGCGCTGGGCAAATATATGCCAAGCCTATGGAGTGAAAGCCCAGGTGGTCTCCGTGGAATGGGGGCAGGCAATAAACCCAGCAGTAATCGCCCAAGCCTTGAAGGAAGACCCGTCGATCAAAGCGGTCTTTACGCAGGCCACAGAAACTTCTACGGGAGTGCTCTACCCCATCAAAGAAATCGCCAAGATTGTCTCCCTCTACCCTGGAACGATTATGGTCGTGGATGGCATTTCCCACCTCGGGGCTGTAGAATTGCCCATGGATGAATGGAAACTGGACGTCGTTGTGGCCGGTTCGCAAAAAGCTCTTATGCTCCCGCCCGGATTGGCTTTCGCCGCCTTGAGCGATAAAGCCTGGGAGTTTGTGGAAAGATCCACCCTTCCCAAGTTTTACTTCGATTTCAAGAAGGAATTGAAGAACCTGACGCAGAATCAGAGTGCGTATACGCCGGCGGTTTCCCTGGTCATGGGCCTGGCCGAGTCATTAAAGAAAATCAAGGAAGAAGGGCTGGAGAATATTCTTGCCCGGCATGCTAAACTGGCTAAAGCTACGAGGCAGGCCATGCTGGCTCTGGGTCTCAAGCTTTATGCTCCTCAGGCTTATTCCAACGCGGTCACTGCTGTGCTTGCCCCCCAGGGAGTGGATGGGCAGAAGGTAGTAAAGATCTTGCGCGACAAACACAACCTGACCATCGCCGGGGGACAGGATCAGGCCAAAGGCAAGATCTTTCGCGTTGCCCATCTGGGGTACGTGGACAAGTTTGACATCATCATGGCTGTGGCTGCCGTGGAAATGACTTTGAAAGAGCTGGGCTACGCCGTGGAAATGGGCAAAGGCGTGCGGGCGGCAATGGAAGTCCTGGCAGAAAAATAGGTAAAAGGCAATTCACCACAGAGGGCACAGAGGAAGGTTAATATAAATCAAGGATATAAACTTCTCTTCTCTGCTTAAATCCCCCCACCCCCCCTTTGCTAAAGGGGGGCAGGGGGGATTTTGATGGGTCGAGGGCGGCCGGTGAAGATTGCTTTCAAGTTAAAGATTTTCCTTTGGTTGCGGCTATGCCGCGCTGTGTTCTCTGTGGTTTAAAAAAATCGCTCAATTTAGGTATCAATTCTCAATAACCAATAACTAATGACCAAGTGACTAACACCTATGGCTAATATTGTTGTGATTGGCATGCAGTGGGGAGATGAGGGCAAAGGGAAGATCGTTGACCTTCTGACTCAATTTGCCGATGTGGTCGTCCGCTTCCAGGGAGGGAACAATGCCGGACATACAGTGGTCGTGGGGGAGGAGACCATTATTCTGCATCTGGTTCCCTCCGGAGCCCTCCACCCGCAGAAGAAATGTATTATCGGAAACGGGGTAGTTGTGGACCCGCAGGTTCTTCTCGAGGAGATCGATGATCTAAAGAAGCGGGGTTACTTCAAGAGTGATAATCAACTCTTAATCAGCGAGGATGCCCACCTGATCCTGCCTTACCACAGACGCATCGATGTGGCCCGGGAGAGGATGAAAGGGGAGGGGAAAATCGGCACCACCGGGAGGGGAATTGGCCCAGCCTATGAGGACAAAGCAGGCAGGGTGGGCATAAGAGTTGGAGACCTCCTGGATGAAAAAATTTTTCGGGAGAAGTTGGAAGCCAATCTGTCCATTAAAAATGCCTGTCTGGAGACTTGCCTGCATGATAAAGGCTTCGGCTTGGAATCGATCCTCAAAGAATATATGGGGTACGCCAGGAAACTGAAAAAATATGCGAGCAATGCTTCCGTCTTCATCGATCGCCAGATGAAACAGGGCCGGCATATCCTTTTTGAAGGAGCTCAGGGAACCCACCTGGATGTAGATCACGGCACCTACCCCTTCGTTACCTCTTCCAACACCGTGGCCGGCGGGGCCTGTACAGGTGCGGGAGTTGGACCGACGAAGATCACCGAAGTCATCGGGGTTTCTAAGGCTTACACCACTCGCGTGGGTGGCGGGCCTTTTCCCACTGAGCTTAAAGATAAGGTGGGAGAAAGAATCCGGGAACGAGGGCGGGAGTTTGGAGCGACTACAGGCAGGCCGCGCAGATGTGGCTGGCTGGATATTCCCTTGCTGCGGGATGCCATCCGTTTGAACGGCATCACCGGCATTGCTCTGACCAAGATCGATGTGCTGAGTGAATTTGATCCCATTAAAATCTGCACATCCTACAAATACCAGGGGGAACGCTTAGAAGAAGTCCCTTCTCAGGTCAAGGTCCTGCAAGAATGCGAGCCCGTGTATGAAGAGATCCAGGGGTGGAAAGCCGAGTTGAAAAATACCAGGGAATTCGGGGATCTTCCTCCGAGGGCCAGGGAATATGTCAGATATGTCGAGGAATTGACAAACGTAGAAGTAATCATCGTCTCGGTGGGAGAGCGTCGGGAGGAGACTATCTTGCGGCGAAATCCTTTTCTCCATGGTCCTCGCCTTTTACTGCAATTCAGACACTAGCCAAACTGCTGCTGAGAAGCCTACCAGAGTAGTGCCCGAGGTTACCCCTAAAAACATTTTTTCCTAGGGTCCCCGATTTTTTTCTTGACTTGTCCTTTTCTGTATGT
>Ga0315314_1001056_pt1 | contig 26155 bp, 20 predicted proteins | sample TDP9_MG_FD_203631 | JGI IMG/M metagenome (GOLD analysis project Ga0315314, IMG submission 203631) | Freshwater sediment microbial communities from Lake Towuti, South Sulawesi, Indonesia - TDP9 | ecosystem: Environmental > Aquatic > Freshwater > Lake > Sediment | place: Indonesia: South Sulawesi... | reverse complement strand
ACTAAACACCCCAGCCCTACCTCAAAAGGATTAGTGCTTGTATCCATATCCTGCCCATACAGCATCATACCAGCTTCCAATCGCAGGCTGTCACGTGCTCCCAGGCCACAGGGCTTCACCCCCTGTTTGATAAATGATTCCCATAAAGGCAACGCATTTGTAGCATCAGTAATTATCTCGAAGCCATCCTCACCGGTGTATCCTGTTCTAGCTACGAACACACTCAGCCCTCCTATCTTCGTTTGAGTACAACCAAAGCGAGGCAAATGGGTAATGCCCCTCAGGTTCTCCAGTTGGGAAACAGTTGGCCCCTGGACAGCTAGCATAGCCGTATCATGAGTTTTATCCCCAATAGTGATATCGGGGTCAGACCCCGCCCAGCGGAGTAACCAGTCAAGCTTTCGTTCAATATGACTTGCATTCCAAACTACTAAATACTGATTGGTCGCCACGTGATACACCCATAAGTCGTCCAGAATACCCCCATCCCCTAAACACATGAGACAGAGCTGCGCTCCACCTATTTCCAGCTGCTGTGCTGGCTTGGTTAGCACCTTATCAAGTAGCGACCCAGCCTTCTTACCGGTTAACCAAACTCTGCCCATATGAGAAACGTCGAACATACCTGCTCCCGAGCGTACGGCCTTGTGCTCCTCGAAAATAGAGCTGTACCAAATAGGTAAATCCCAGCCACTAAAATCTGTCATCCTCGCTTTCAAGTCATGATGCACCTTGTTAAGAGGCGTTTTCTTTAACATTTTTATCCTTTAGCCTCTACACAAAAAGCTTTCAAATTACCACGGCCTTCTTGCTAGCGGTGTTGGGTTTAACGGCTTGGTGTTTCGTCTTTAGGCATGCTTCACAAGAGTTTAGGCTGTTTCGCACTATCTGGCTAATCTTACACTGACTGCTCTATACATATCGGGTATGGCTAGTATTTGTTGATGACACTCTGTAGTCAGAGGTTCATCTAAGCAGAGTACCATCATCGCTCCACCACCACGCTGTACACCCCGACTCACTTGCATCTGGCTAATATTGATATCAGCATTGCCGATTATAGTACCTACGGCACCGATCATTCCCGGACGATCTTTATGTTCCGTAAATAACATGTAGCTGCCTGACGGCTCTATTTCCAGCCAGTAGTCGTTCACCCGTACTAGGTGGGGCTTACCCCGAAGTGAGGTGCCTGCTACCAGCGTGCTTCCCGATTTGGTGTTCACTTCTACCGTCACCATGTTGGCATAATTCTCGCAGGTGCTATCTTTCTGGTCAGTAACCCTTAGTCCACGGCTGCTAGCAATAATATCGGCGTTGACCATATTAACGCGCTCTTCAGTCAATGTTTCCAGGAGACCGGCTAAGACCGCGGCTTTGATGGGACTGGTGTCCTCTTTGGCGATATCCCCCTGATAGCGAATAGTTAACGATTTCAGCTGCCCTTCCAACAACTGAACAGCAATTCTACCAATCGTTGTCCCTACCTGGACATAGGGACCAAGTATCGACATAGCTTCTGTAGAAATCATGGGGGCATTCACCGGAGACCTGGCTGGATAACCCTTAAGGATTGCCACTACCTGTTCGGCGATATCTATGCTGACACTCGTCTCTGCTTCAATAGTGGATGCTGCCAGGTGAGGTGTTGCGATTACTTTATCGCTCTTTAGCAGGATATTGTCTTGGGCTGGTTCCTGACTGAAAACATCAACGGCTGCCCCTGCCAAACGGCCCTGGTTAAGTGCATCATAGAGCGCCTTTTCATCTATTATCCCACCCCGAGCGCAGTTGACAATCATGACTGTTGGCTTCACCAAACTAAGTTGGTCACTGCCAATCAAGTTCCTTGTGGTGGGGGTAAGAGGTACATGTATCGTTATGAAGTCTGACCTTGTCAGCAAGGTTTCCAGTTCAACCAGCTGTACACCTAGCCTCTCAGCCCTGCTCTCCGATGTCATGGGGTCGTAGGCAATAACGTTCATGCGCAATCCCTTAGCCATCTCGGCTACCTCAGTACCTACTCTGCCGAGGCCAATAATACCCAAGATTTTATTACGAATTTCGAAGCCTTTGAGTTCACGACTCCAGACTCCCCCACGGAGTAGACTATGTGCCCGGGGAATCTGGCGCGCTAGGGCTAGAAGCATGGATATAGTATATTCGGCGGTGGAGACTATGTTCCCCTCGGGAGAATTGACCACGATTATGCCACGGCGAGTAGCTGCATCCACATCAATATTGTCTACCCCAACCCCGGCCCGGCCTATGACCCGCAACTTGTCGGCGGCGTCAATAATGCTAGCCGTTACTTTAGTCTGACTGCGCACTATCAAAGCCTCGTAATCCCCAATAATTGATTCCAGCTTTTCCGGACTTGGGGATAGTAGGATATCAACATCAGCATGCTGTCGAAGAATCTCGACACCTGCTTCAGCCAATGGGTCAGCAATGAGTACCTTCATCTTATAGCCTCTTTAAGATTGATGCCTATCTGAAGACCTGTTTCATTCAACCTAACTGTATTGTGGCTTTCTCTGCCATGTACTTGCACAATCAGCTCCTCCTATTCTCCCCCACTCCCTTTCAGCCTTGCCTCCGCTACAAATCCTCCATGTGCAAATGATGCTCAAACTTACTCTACAACTACGCTCTGCACTCTGGCATGTCACCCAAGTATGCCTGTCAGGCTAGCTATCCGACTCCCGGTGAGGCACAACACAATCTTTAAATCCTTTCTCTAAGCAAGAGCCCAGCCTTCAGGATAAGAAACACCAATACCGGCAAATTTTGGACTATATGGAAAAAGACACCAGAAAGTCCTAACAAGGCTTGCATATAAAGCGCTCCGGTTCCAAGAACAGCGTAACCGAATGCCAGCGGAATAATAGCCAAAGCGTTGCCAATGCCAATGGTTAACAAAGCAATCCCAAGACCTGACCAACCCCAGCCTAGGGACCACCCCGCACTGACCCTAAAAAAACTACCTAAAACATATAACCCTCCAGCCAGACCTGCTAGTGCTGCACTCCCCAATACCGCACTTATAAATACCTTATTTATCGAAACTCCAGAGGCAGCAGCGAAATCACGATTGAATCCTATGGCCCTTAATTGAATCCCGTATACCGTATATTTTATTAACAGGTATATACCAATAACAAGCATTATCGCAAACGCTATACCTACGTGAACGTTAATCCCGAAAAGGGATATTACAGGCAATCTAAACATTTGTGGTACAGGGTATGTAGTACCGTAGAAAGCCGTGGGATCTCTCATCGCACCGGTGTATTGAGCCATCACAAAGTACATACATATGAAATTTGTTACAATTGTTGCCGTTACTTCAATAGCACCTCCTAGTTTTAGCTTAAGAATAAGAGGAATTATAACAGCAACCACTCCCGCTAGAGCAGCTAATAGCAAAGCTAGAGGAATTACCAAAACTGGAGGACCTTGATAGTTGAGAGTCACAAATATAGCAGCTAAAGCCCCAACCCATAACTGTCCCTCTCCTCCTATGTTGAAAAAACCAACTGTTAAAGGCACAAACGCCGCGAGGGTTGCCAGACAAAAGGGTGCTATTTGGTGGAGGGTCGATTCGAATGCTTTGCCTTTAATTGCTCCTTCAAAGAAAGCAAGCATTACCTCCCGTGGGTGAATTTCAAACAGTGTGCATATCGCCATTACAATTGCTAAACCAATAACAAATGATAGTATGACCATGGGCACCGGCGACTGGTACAAATAATCAAAAGGTTTCGTGATTTTGCTTTTTCTTAAAGTATTTATATCCATCACCTGTCCTTTATGACTTTTATCACCCTCTCCTTGACTAGGCTTTTAGCACCATCATGGGGATACATGCTTTTCCTATCACCTAGAGCCAGAACCCTTTTACCTGCTGCCGCTCTAAAACTTGGGCGAAATTTACAATATAGCTATCTGGTAATTCCCCCGTTATATGCAAACAACGCTGGCATGCCACCGGTATTAATAGAAACAATCGTTTCTGCTCACTTGAAACGTCATTTTTTAATTAAATCAGTGAGCCCCGCCATAGCTCGGCCGGTATATACTGGATCGAGGAATAAGCCCTCGGTCTGGCTACCAACCTGATGGCATCAGCAGACTCTCCCCATTATTATGCCATAACCCTCGCTCAGATAGTCATCGTTGACTTCTATCTCAATGGTTTGCATGTCCGGCCATCATAAGACCCAACTGGTCAAGATTTACTTCCCCCGCCTTAAATTCACCAACAATTTTGCCTCGAAACATTACTACAATACGGTGAGATAGCTCGATTATTTCATCAAGGTCACTAGAAATTAAAAGCACCGCCGTTCCATTATTGGCTGACTCGACAATTTTTTCTCTTACATACTGTGTGGTACTAAAATCTAATCCTCTAGTTGGCTGGCAAGCCACAAGTAGCCTTGGGTTTGACGATAAAACCCGAGCTAATATAATTTTCTGTTGATTTCCTCCTGACAGGTAACCTACCGGGGTAAGATGGTTTTCTGTTACGATATTAAACTCTTTTATAACTTCTTCTGCCCAATTATTTATGCTGCGATGGTGAATAATACCCCGATAGGAAAAAGGAGATCGGTCTATGGTAGAAAATACTATATTCTCTGCAACGCTCATTTGTGTAACAATCCCCTGTCTGTGCCGATCTTCCGGAATATACTCTATACCTGCACAACGCCGCTTGTTGCTAGTCCATTTGTTTATATTAACCCCATCAAGTAAAATAGACCCCTTTTTAGGTCGTCTTAAGCCTACTAACGTTTCAGCCAGTTCTATCTGCCCATTACCGGCCACACCAGCAACACCTACTATTTCGCCTTCACCAATAGCAATAGATAAATTATCACAAACAACCACGCCCTCATTTTCCACTTCCAATCCATTAATTTCTAACAGTACTCGTCTTTCCTCGGAAGGCTTGATTCTTTTTGCAGGTGGAATCCAATCACGGTCAACCATCATTCTAGCAAGCTCCTGCAATGTTGTATCCTCTTTTTTTACTGTTCCTACGTGCCTCCCCCTCCTTAGAACAGTTATTTTGTCACAAACTGCCTCGGCTTCGAGAAGTTTATGTGTAACTAGCACTACGGAATGTCCGTGCTGCTTTAGTTGGAGGAGAAATTGCAGTAAGGATTCTGTTTGCTGTGGAGTAAGTACACTCGTTGGCTCATCTAAGATTAATATCTTAACTTCTTGAAATAATGCCTTTAGAATTTCAACCTGCTGCTTTTCCCCCATAGAAAGAGAGCCTACTCTAGCTTTTAGCTTTACTTGGAAACCATATTGAGCGCAAAGCTTTTCGACCTGTTCCTCAAACTTTTTCCACGGTGGGGTAAGGTCTCTCCATTTTAACGTCGGCCGTACAATATTCTCCAGCACTGTATGGTTAGGGATTAGGGTAAAATGCTGGTGAATCATTCCTATTCCTTGGGATATAGATAAACTGGTAGACCAGTTTTTGGTAACATCCTTGCCCCAGACCCGAATTGTTCCTTCATCTAGTCGGTATACACCACACAGGATATTCATTAAGGTGGTTTTCCCAGCCCCATTTTCACCTACCAATCCCCTTACTTCTCCAGGCTCTAATGTAAAGCTTACCTTATCTAAGGCCTGTACGTTACCAAAACGTTTTGAGATGTCCTCCATAACTACTACTGGTGAATGGTGTTGCCAATTTACTCTTCCCTCAGCCATTGTCTTAGTCGTCATGGGGTGCCCCCAATATTAGTTCCGCTTGCATCCAGAGGTTTGGACGCTTAGAAGAGAAAATTATCTCCTCAAAGCGCCCAAACCTACTTAATCTTGACCCTTGAGTTTTACTAAAACTCATGTATCACTTTTGGTACTACAATCTCACCAGTTTGAAGCTTTCTAAAGGTCTCACGGATTTCAGTTTCTTTTTCTAGCGTTACCATACCACGGAAGTCACATAATATGAATCCGTCCAAACCTACTAAGGTAATCTTCCTTTCTAGCGTACCGGCTAAAAAGTGTTCCGCTATCTCACGGTAGTTCTTAGTAGTATCCCATGCTACACTGGTTACTACGGTTTCCGGACCCAACGCATAAGTGTCACCCATATGACCAATAGCGTAAACACCGGCGGCTGTAGTAGCTTCAAGTGTACCTTTTTGCCCTATTGAGGAAGGAGAGAATATCACATCGGCACCTTTCGCCAACTGGACCTCGGTTACCTCCTTGTGCTTGGCCACATCCACCCAATCACCTGTAAAACCATAAAGCACTTCTATGTCAGGCTTTATCGCCTTAGCGCCTTCAATATACCCGCTCATAATAACAAGTAATACCTCAATAGGTTCTCCAGTGGTAACACCAATTACGTTAGTCTCACTCAGTAAGGCAGCCGTTGCCCCTGCCCCGACACCATAATTATAAGCGTCAAAACTCCACGCAGCTACCCGTTCTGCATCAGGAAGTGTTTCAGTGAAGGACGTCATGATAAACCAAGTATCGGGATATTCCGGTGCAACTTCAAACCAGGCAGGCGCCTGCCCAGCGTCGGGGTGTATTATCATATCGTAACCCTTGTCAGCTAAACTACGACTAGCCATAGCTTGTCTACCGTAAGGTATACCTTCAGCGTGGTATACTTCCCAACCATACTCTTCTTTGAAGACCTTCGTCATACCTTCATATTGACCAGTATCAAAACCACCCGCTCTAGCCGGATCAGTTACGGACCATATAACCGCTACCCTGACTGGCTTTACTGGTGGTGCTACTGGTGGTGGTGCTACTGGTGGCGGTGCTACTGGTGGTGGTACTTCAGGTGCTGGTGCTGGCACACATCCAAGCAGTAGGACAACTACCATGGCTACAGCCGTTAACGGCATAATGAATTTTTTCACGTGTTTCCTCCTTTTATTAAGATTTTTAATTTTGTAATCATAAAAACTAGCACCTCTTCATAGGCATCACCTCCTTATAAAAGGCTTGCCTGCATCGACGGGGCCACGACCTTTTCCAGCTAACGCGATAACCAATATAGTAAGAGCATAAGGAACCATAAAAAGATAATATGGGTTAATACCTACTAGTCCTGCCTGTGCTCTGAAGGCTAGTGCTTCGCCAGCCCCAAATACCAAGCAGGTAGCAAGTACAATAAGAGGATTCCATCTACCGCAGTAAACTGCTGCCAAAGCAATGTAACCTCGCCCAAAAGTAATATTTTCAATAAAGCTCCTTACCCACCCCACACTTAAAGATGCACCACCAACAGAGGAAAGCACTGCAGCAATTATCAAATTAACAGCTCTTACTCTGGCTACGTTTACCCCAGCAACATGAGCGGCAAGGGCATCTTCTCCCGTTGCCCTGATTTTCAACCCCGGTCCGGTGCGAAAGAGGAACCACCACATAACTCCTACTAAAATGAAGGCTACCAACGTAAAAGAAGAGACGTTGAAAAATGTCGGCGGAGTAATAGTCAGCATAGCCGCTGTTTTTCCTACCGTAAGGCGATAGATAACGCTGGTTATGCCGATGGTCACAAAGTTAAACATAAATCCCATGATTATTTGTTCACCAGGCAAATAAACATACATACCAGCCAATATTAGGCCAGTCACTATCCCTACTATTATACTCAGCAGCACCCCCATCCAAACATTGCCCCAATAAGCTACTCCGAGGACACCAGCTAAAGCCCCGGCCAACATCGTACCCTCTACACTTACATGTATAACACCCGCCCTTTCCGCTAAAAGCACACCTAACGCAGCAAAAATTAACGGTGTTGCACACCTCAACATAGCTAGTAAGAAATCTGCTGTCACGATTTCCATCTTAAACCTTCACGTCTTTCCCAACTTTTTGTTTTACTAACTCAGCAATCGTCTAACCTCACCAAGCGCGGAAATTGCATCTCGAGCATATCTATCTGCACCAAACGAGTCAGCAAATGCTTGAGGATAGGTGCTCCTCCAACAATCACTTTAACCTTTCCTACCAACTCTTCCTGTCTCATTCTTCAACACCTCCATATCTCACACTGATTATAGTATATCATCACTCTATATTAGGGATAGCGAGTAGCTTTCACACCCATGTCACTAGGCATATGAACCACTTCCCAAATAGCATGGATGGGTTTTACATCGATGTAATTATAGGCACCGTTATCTCCAAACCGCCCACTTTGCAAGCTGGGGAAACCTTGTTGTTCAACTAATATCTTGGCAGTCTCATCCACATCATCAACTAAGAAGTTCATGTGGTGGAGTCCTTCCCCATGCTCCATCAGGAAATCGCGATAGATCGATTCTCCATCAAGGTGTTCAATTAACTCAAACTGCACCCCTCCTACCTGGGTTAGGGCTAACTTCGCCCTAGCCCAAGCTGGCTTACCATGATATTTATAATCGTAAACTAGAGGAGCCTCCCAGGCATAAATCTCCCATGGGCCAATACCTAAGATATTCCAGTAGTTCTCCACTACTTTCTGCACGTCCTTAACCACAATGGCTACCCCATTGATCCCTGTAACCTTAACTTTGGCTGGACTTACCTGTGCCGTACCCGGATAGCGAATAGGTTTCGCAGCTATGTTCCTACCATGGACTGCTTCCCAAATAGCACAGAGGGGTTTAATATCAATGTAATTATAGGTACCCTTTTCTTCTCTAGGTTCCCAGTGCCCACTCTGCAAGCTGGGGAAACCTTGTTGTTCAACTAATATCTTGGCAGTCTCATCCACATCATCAACTAAGAAGTTCATGTGGTGGAGTCCTTCCCCGTGCTCTGTCAGGAAATCATGATAGATAGTGGCTCCATCAACGTGCTCCATCAATTCCAGCTGTACCGCTCCTACCTGGGTTAGAGCCATCTTTGCCCTCGCCCATGCTGGCTTACCATAACATTTGTAATCATAGACTAAAGGAGCCTCCCAGGCATAAATCTCCCATGGGCCAATGCCTAAGATATTCCAGTAGTTCTCCACTACCTTCTGCACGTCCTTAACCACAATACATATCTGATTAATCCCCTTAACCTTAACCTTGGCTGGGCTTGTTTGTGTCACGTTTTATATCCTCCATCTAATGCATTAATTTAGTCCTATAATGCCACCAATAGCGAGAGTTACGAGGACAATGTTCCAACCTGCTGTTAAAATTGTAATATCATACCAAGGCTTTCTAGCCGATCGCGGAACCGCCACCTTAGAATGCCCTGTGTTTTTTGACATATTTTGACTACCTCCAAGCCTCTAGAGCTTTGGCTAGATTGGGCGCGTTCCAAACCTGATGCACCATCATACCAACCGAAGCTTGGTCACCTACGGCCTCAGAAATCACTTTAGCACCAGCATAGCCAAAGGCACCACACAGCTCTATTATCCGGACCCCTTCCTCCGCAAACTGCTTAGCTATGGAGGCACCTTCTTCTATACTACTAACACCAACTATCGATATGGTGAACTTTGGAGTACTTATTATGGCTCTATGCTTTGTCGAATCTGCACTTGAATCCACAAACATGAACAATCCTTTTGGATTCATCATAATTCCTCCCATGTATAGAAATATTCACTTGGTAACTCTTTTTCTAATCCTAAAATACCTGCCCTTACAATTTTTGTCATTTCTGCAACCCGCTTACCTAAATTTACTACACATGCTAGCCCCTCCTCATCTTGTAATACAGCATCTTTGCTCTTACACCGTTCCAAAAGAGACAGCTCTTTTGCAGCACCCGTATAGCCTGTAGCTCCTATATAATTACCTAATAGCGTGTCTCCCGATACTACTACTCCGTTCATGAGCAAACAGCTACTCACCAGGAAACTCATTACCATGTCTTGCCCGCCATAGCGACTACCGCCTACGGTCAGTACTCCGCAAACCTTACTAAGCCTTGGGATCTCTCTACCTTGCGCCACAAACCTGTTCAGAAGCGAGTTGCCTAATCTATCTAAGACTGCTTTCATTGAAGCGGGGACCGCCATGTGGTACACTGGAGAACCCCATATTATACCGTCAGCCTGCATATATCTATTCACAAAATCTTGAAAATCGTCTTTAAAAACACATGCCCCAGCCTCAACACACTCATAACAACCGATACAGTGGCGGAATTTCTTACCCGCCATTTCATAAAATTCTGTTTCTACACCTGAAACACTCGCACACCCCTCAAGTGCTTTTTTAACCAGCTTGGCTGTATTTCCATTTTTTCTCGGGCTTCCCACTACACCTAAAACCTTTACCTTCTGCATTCTAAACCCCCGCTAAGAAATTGGATGCGAGACTTGAATAATACTTTTATCGAGTCCCTCTATCTTCTCATAGCCTTTATCAGTGCACACATACTGATCCTCAAATCCGAATACACCTTCACCACCCTTTCTTTTTAGGCTCGTGAATATCCACACTTCTAATGCGAATGTCATACCTTCTTGAAGAAGCATTTCATTAGTACCATCTATAGACGGTGGCTCGTGAATATCCATACCTATACCGTGCCCTGACATTTCAGCCACTGGCATGCCAGCCTCTCCAATTGGCTTGTATGCAGCCTTATAAATTTCACTAACTTTCACGCCGGGTCTTATGAGAGCCGCCGCGTTTTCGAGACCCTCAGCACATAGTTCATAATTCCTCTTTGTTCTGTCAGTTATCGGACCAACTTGAAATACCCTAGCTATATCAGCCCAATATCCCTTATGCTTGTGCTGCAAATCAGCTTGTATATAGTCATTCTTGCCTATCGTAACGTCATCGAGTGCTAGGCAGTCAGCAACCCCCTCTTTCTCAAGGTTGCAAATGATATGGTCACATACAGTTGTATCTCCCCCACGAAAATCACCAGCCTCAACTTCGACACTGTGTATTATTTTGCCGATATCCATTTCTGTCATTCCAGGTCGGTACTTCTCCACAATCGCGGAGTGTGCTCTAGTTATGACTCTACAGGCTTGCCTTATTCTATCTATCTCTGGAGGCGATTTTATCATTCGGCAACCCCAGATAACCTTATCGCCGTCTACAAATTTAGCATCAGGCAAGTCATTCTTAAAGGCCTCAATGTCGTTCAACGGCCGGGGTATCCAGATACAGCCTAAAGGTCCCATTTCCAGAGCGATATTCTTCTTGCCGCAACCTATCTCTTTCACGACAGTAGCAACTTCTTTTGGTAGTGCCCTCTCTTGTGGAACCTCATGTGCCCTCTGCTGGTACCTTATCTCCCTTGTCCAGCAAAATACTTGTGCATTCACCCAAAGAAGGTCTGGCACTATAAGAATTGGCTCACCATCAAGCGGAATTATACCAACAGCAGGTTGTAGGCTAGGAATCTCCCAGTGTGTCGTTTGAAACCCGAAAAAATACCTGATGTTTTCTCTTTTCCACACTACAAGCGCATCTATTTCATTTTCGCTCATCAACTCCTTCGCCCTATTAATTCTTCTTTTGTATTCAGCCTGTGGGAAATCAGGAAACCTCGGAACCTCAGTTACATAATCTTTAGGTTCAAGTTTTACTAGAGCCATCATACTTTTCCTCCTTTCTTTAAAGCCTTATGGTTACATGCAGTTTTAACCTGTATTATCTCGCTGATATCTAGTACCTTGGTTCAATTAGTGAAACATACAGGTTGTCCGGCTCAGCCACATACGCATATTTCCACTGCCCTGAGGGAACCTCTACTGTCTGTGGCGGACACAGGAATTTTATGCCCTTTTTCTGTAGCTCCTCATACGCTTTTTCTATATTACTAACCCCAACAGCAAATTCCATAGGTCCAAGATGGCCCCAACCTTTGGTAAAAGGTGTAGGCTTATCGGGCGGAAGAAGTTGAATAGGTTCAATCCAGGCTCCGTAGTAGTTCGCTATCATTGGACACCTTATCTTTGGAGGCTTGGCGGGATACATAGTAGCCATAGCATAAGAAATTCCAATAAATTCGAAAACCAATTCCGTGAATCCGAGCTCCCGATAGAATTTCAGCGACCTATCCATATCTGAAACGCCAAAACCTACATGATTTACACCTTCTACCCTCGGTTCTGTTCCTAAGCTCTTACCCATCTCCCAGTCAATAAATTCTAAGAGACCGTTATCTGGGTCTCTCATGTAGGCGTAATTGTTTTCCGTATTATAAGGAAGAAAGAGACCAGGTGCTGGCGTAAGTGCAGCTTTAACGCCTTTATCTACTAGTTGCTCAAATATCTCTCTGGCACCTACGCATGTGTTAAAGCAAACCTCGGCAACGCCAATATCTCCCCAGAGGGTAGTATCAGCTACAGTGCAAGGCTCAGGTTTATCCGGAGGTAAAAGCTGGACAAGCTTAATCATTCCTAGACCAAGTGGTCCCGTATTTTGGTTTTTTAGCATAACTACCCTGGCTTTTGTCTCAGGTTTGCCGGTAACCCTCTTCATCCCGGGAAGAGAACCTGTGTAGTCAAACATTACTTCTGTGAATCCTAAGAGCTCACCATAGAATCGCAGCGACCTATCCATATCTGAAACGCCAATACCCACATAATTTATGCCTCGAAACATCGTTCTTCACCCTCCTTGCTTTTTAATAAGCTCTTGTTGTATTTCTATAGTAACGAGTTGTTATCCGTATTTCATTTTATAGTCTTCTTGTAACCCTTCTGCTGATAGCGTATTTTTCTCAATCCCCCTCAGACTTTATAGGGAGCATATTCCAACCCGAGTGATTCAGCCACAAATCTATTTGTGACTCTACCTTCAAACACATTTAGCCCTTTCCTTAACGCTTCATCATTCCTCAGGGCTTCTCGGTAGCCCAAGTTAGCTAACTTTAACGCATAAGGTAGGGTAGCATTGGATAAGGCAATAGTAGAAGTCCGAGGAACAACTGCCGGCATATTGGTAACACAATAGTGGATAACACCATCAATGACATATATAGGGTCACCATGGGTAGCGGGATGGGTAGTTTCGACACATCCCCCTTGGTCTACGGCAACATCAACAATAACCGAGCCCGGTTTCATACTCTCGACCATATCTTTAGTAACTAGGATCGGTGCCCTTGCACCTTTGCGCAAAACAGCTCCGATGACTACATCTGCCTCTTTAACAGCAGAAGCAATATTATAGTGATTTGAGGCTATCGTCTCAACACGGCCTTGTAACGCCTCGTTTAGGCAAGACAAACGCCTCATATCTATATCAATAACGGTAACATGGGCACCTAGTCCCAGAGCTATCTTAGCAGCATTGGTGCCAACGATACCAGCGCCCAGAATGACCACGTTGCCAGGTGGTACACCAGTGACACCGCCAAGCAACTTTCCACAGTCTTGATGCGTTCTCCATAGATAAGTAGCTGCTACCTCAACAGAGAGTACGCCGGCAACCTCACTCATTGGACTGAGCAGCGACAGGGAGCCGTCGGGTAACTCTACCGTCTCATAGGCTATAGCAATTACTCCCCTATCCATAAGGGCAAGCGTTAGTTCTTTAGCAGCGGCTAGGTGAAGATAGGCAAAAAGAATTTGACCTTTCTTGAGTAATGGATACTCACTAGGGACAGGTTCTTTGACATGATAAATCATATCTGCTCGGTTCCATACTTCCTCAGCGGTGCTCATTACAGTAGCCCCGGCGTTGATATACTCTTCGTCGGCAAAATCACTACCCTCGCCAGCCGTAGTCTCAACCAACACTTGGTGCCCAGCTTCAGTAAGTGCTTCTACTGCTTTAGGCGGAGCAGCAACCCTATACTCATCAGGCTTTACTTCCTTCAGAACACCAATAATCATCTTGAATGTCCCTTTCTAATTTGACCCATAACCACGCCTTATTAGGCAACCTCCGGTGCTGGTATCACTGGCATTGCTGTTAGTAAGAGCATAAATATGGCTGAAGTTGTACAAATCGGGAGAGTGGCCAGCACCACCAGCACCGGATCCCTTAAGGAAAGGAGGAAAGGACGAAGAAGGGCTCGCGAACACCCCATGCTTTGAGTGCCTGAGCCCTTCATTTGCTTGGCTTATCTTCAGGATTGCTTTACAATAAGAATAGTTAGCCATTACCTGTTCTCAATCACAAAGAAAGTCCTGTTACCTTAGGTCTTTTTCATTCTTCCGTCTTTCGCTTCCCTGTTGCCAACCTTTCTTCTACGGGGTTCGCAATCCGTCTGCCGGGCGTCTAGCCCTGCTTCAAACGGATTGGTGCTTGTATCCATATCTTGCCCAAATAAGAAGGGCAATCCGTCATTGCTCAGATTGCCCTTGTCCTTTTACCTGAGAGATTGTCCGCTACACTCTAACAGACTTACCCCTTCGGTGCCTTCACGCAAAGGTCTCTCCAAGGGTCCATTTCACGGTAGTCCTTTTGCCTGAGAGTTTCAAGACTGGGCACTAAAAGCCCACCTCTTACCCCTTCGGCTCCCCATATGGGGCATCTCCTACCGCTGTGAGCCATATTAACATGTTTTCCTATCCCTGTCAATACCCTGTACCCCGAATGATATCTGAGGTGTTGACTACCATGAGCGCTAAGTGATAAAAATATTCAACCGGGTAGGTCAAAGTATATGGTAAGGGGTAGACCAAAGATGGTGGCAATTGACATAAAGGGAGGATTAGTGCTACGGTAATCAACAAGAAAAGGCATTTAGTATAGGAGGATACTATGAGAACGAGAAAACTCGGCTGGACAGGTCTTAACCTGACAACTGCCGGACTAGGTACCATGGCAATAGGCGGTGGCAACTGGTCATACGGTTGGGGGCCGCAGGACGACGCGGAGTCAATGGCTGCTATTCTATGTGCCCTGGAAATGGGAATTAATTGGATAGATACCGCTCCATGCTACGGATGCGGTCATGCTGAGGAGATTGTGGGTAAGGCTATAAAAGGATTAGACAGCAAGCCCATTATTTCCACCAAATGCGGAGTACATTGCGACAAGGATGGGAACGTAATCTTTCGCTTAAACCGAGAAAGCGTCCTCGCTGAAGTTGAGGCAAGTTTGAGAAGACTCCAGATAGATGTTATTGACCTTTATCAAATTCACTGGCCAATCCCTGAGGAGGATATTGAGGAGGCATGGGATGTCATAGCCGAGGCAGTAAAAGAAGGCAAAGTTCGCTACGCTGGTGTATCCAACTTCAATATAGAACAAATCAAGCGCATTCAACCCATTCATCCAGTAGCCTTCCTTCAACCCCCCTACAATATACTTGAACGCGGCATTGAACATGAGATGCTTGATTATTGTCGGGAAAACAATGTAGGTGTTATTGTGTATACACCTATGCAGCAGGGGCTGCTCAGCGGAAAGTTCACTAGAGAACGTCTCCACAATCTACCTGCTGAAGACCTCAGACATAGAGACCCTCACTTTCGAGAACCGCAGTTTAGTATCAACCTTGAACTGGCTGAAGGCCTACGTTCTATTGCTCAAAAGCATGGCTGGACGATAGCCCAGCTGGCCATAGCCTGGACCTTGAGACGACCCGAGATAACTTCTGCTATCGTTGGGGCAAGACGCCCCTCCCAGATTGAAGAAACCATTCTTGCCGGGGACTTGGTACTTTCTGGAGGGGATATTTCGGCCATTGACAAGCTAATTGCTAAACGTGAGAAAGCACTCAAACAAGCCTAAGCAGGATATGCTGTCCAGCTTGGATGCATAAACGTTAGACCATTGTATGAGGCACTCCAGCAGTGGAAGTGGGGCGATTTGAAGCACAGTGGTCTGACCGAGTTGATCCACCAAGTACGCCAAGAAAACCAAAAAAGTCTATAGCTTCTTTACACAAAGCCGAGGATTGTGTGGTCCGTCAATTTCCGTGCAGTGCCAGCGTCTTAGACTACAAAGAAAACACCATTGCTGCGTGCTAAAGGCTTCTTGGAGACGGCTGTTTCACTGTTGAACCCGCTCCTTTTCTCATGAAACCTGTGTAACTAAAATCCTATGGGCAATAGAGAGGAATTCAGAGAATTGCTTGTGGAAATAGAGGTCTGTGGAATCGAAATCCAGCATTCCCTGTTGCCCGTCGCGTCTGAAATGTATTGACAACAAACGGAAGGCTAGTGCCTCGGCAATTACTTCCGCAAGGACAGCGTGATAGAGTGGAGAGCTTACGTCCGGGTAGCCTGTCTCTGTTGGCTGTCCCAAATATCTTCTTATTGAGGGATGCTTGGCCCCAATAAGCAACAGATAAGGTTCGTTATCATCCCATTTGTACCTCACCACTCCGAAATCCTCTTCAACTGGTCTAGGTGGTTTGAAATCTATCCCGCCTGGTGGTTCTCCTCGTTCCTCGACCTCGACAGTTGCGTATGCCGTCTCCAAAGTTTCTACACGCGCAGCAATGGTTCCCTTCGCTTTTAATTGGCGTCCTAGCACCCTGACTTGTCCGAGCAGGAGCCTTGGTGTATCAGTTTGTCGTAATTGGCATTTGCCTCCACCCTTTAACACTATCGCAGAGTGGTCACAGATGATTTCCGCTACGACTGGAGTCGTAAAAGCAGAACTTTTGAGCCGCAATGTTAAAGCTTTCTCTCTATTGATTTGCACATGATATCGCGGTCTGTCAAAGCTTAGACCATCTGGTATTGGAGCCGGTGATGGGGGCGGGATAACTCTCACCAGTACTAGGTTGCTATATCCGCCATACCGAGCTTCTATAAATACCTCTGCTCCAAGCTCAGTCCCTTCAACTGTGAACGTGGTTCTCCCGACCTTGCCGTCCTCGGAAAATTTCCTTAGTAAGACTGACGAGGCGTGGATTTTTACCTTTTGAGGGTCGCTACTGACGATGTTAACTGGTAGAGAATCATCGAGAGTTTCGTAATGCTTTACGACGACTGAGAATACCTTGGGCTGATTTATGACAACCGGCTGTTCGTTTGGCGGAATGATGTGTAGTCCTTCCGACAGTGCCTGAGGAATGGTTGCCGGCGTAATTCCTTCTTCCAGTTCTCGCAGTTTGTCCTGGAAAAGTCCAGAAATTTCCCTGGAGAGACTCCTTAGCTTCCTTTCCAAGTCGCTGTCTGTCACATCTCGTGCGGGTGGTTTCTCAACGGCTTTTAGCTTCTCGATAATAGGTTCTAGATTTTCTTTACACGACCTGTAAAGGGCTTGTGCAAAGGGATGTTCAAGTATCAAGCCGTCACGGAATGGATCTAAAAGTCTTTGCGGATTATTTCTGGGATGGTCGGGCTTGTCTGGATGTTTTTCTTCCCTATCATCATATTCGCGAACCAAAGTGTCGATATAGTCGCAATGTAAGACACCAGATAGCTTCCAGGCGAGGGTTTCAGATTCCAATCCAAAATATGTGCAATCGTGTATAGCCGCGGCACTTTTAACCAGTATACCTTCACGGTAGGGAAGAACACCCTGCTCAAAAGCGGTAGGGTGTTTATACACAACGAGATGGGCTTTCGCAATGGGATATTCAGCCATCGTGACATCTCCATCAAATACCATCTCTCCACTCGGAAACTTGTAAACCAGCTGGTCTTCTCTTTTTCTATTTATATCCACCAGCATTACTTCCCGTTCGGGGTTAGAGAAAATATCCCGCAGGCAGTAGTAGCGGGAGAAATCTTTAAGTAGAGTCTCATGTTGTGGAATCCTAAACCGACTTTCAACTTCAATAGTTACTACAGTACCATTGCCTTTCAATATACCCAGTTTCTTTCTTACACCATCTGTGACTTTCTCAGCGTGAGATTGCGTGAAGCGACATTTCAGGGAAGGTGGAATTACCAAATGATTATATTCTCCGTCCCTAATGCTCTCAAAATGAACAGTGCCAAAAGCTGCAACATCTCTCGCTCCTCGGCCATGCAGCCCACGTCTTGGCTTTCCTTTCTCAAACCCCGATGTCCTTTTTCCCAGGGTTCCAAGTCTCTGGAACATCTCCTCTCGAGTCATTCCTTCTGCTTTATCACGCACTATTAGAACTGACGGCTGCCCCAATTTTTTTCTCTCGATTTCTATTCGTATCTTCCCGGAAGTTTTCACTCCTTTTTCTTTGAGATTGCGATAGCTGTCGTCCGAATTAGTAACGAGTTCGACAAGCCCGCGCACAGTCTGTCCCCTCATCGCTCTTTCCATGTTTTGTTTTTTGTAGCGGGGGGCGGCACCTAGTTCCCATTCAGAAGGGATTTCCACTTTTGTCGTTTCCCTTTCCTCCTTCCAACCCCAAAATGAATGCAAACTTGCTGAGACAAAAATCCACGTAGCTTTTTACGTCGTCTCTGTTGAGTTCTTCGGCTATAGAGTGCAGTTGTTCCAGACGATCTTTCAGGACGTGGGCTTTTGTATTTACGGTGCAGAGGAGTGATTCGGCAAATTCAGCATGAGAGATGTCGGCTTGTTCCCCATGAACTCTAAATTTTCTAAAGCTGCTGCTTTCAGTCAGCGCCTTGAGTTTACGGTGAGCTGGTAAACGCTCCCCTGTGGGCCGGTGTTTGCCCAAATATTCCTCAATCCGTTTCATGTTAGCACTTGCCCATTTGATACCATCAGCAGTCAACATCCACCCACCAATGTTCCTTGGTGTCCTCTTTCTTTCGCTCTCTCCTTTTACCAGTGCTCCATTTTTCACCTTCTTTGCTGCCTCTAGAGCGAATCGCGCAGGGGTAGGATCCGGAAACTGTGGGTATTTCACCCAAGAGAATTTTGATGGTGCAAGCTCGTAGCACTTTAAGGCAATATCCTCAGTATGGATACGTTTTTGCCAGCCACCCAAGAGGTATAGTGCGTACACGGCGATATCTTTGTCGCTCAAAATGTCTTTCCGTCCTGTTTTCATGTCAAACCCACCATATATTGACACCCTGGATGAGACGTCCGCTATTGCTGGTTCCGAAACTTGGCTCTGATTAAAGCATGCGAGGTCATCGTGTCGAAATCGTTGATCTTTGCCACCACTCCCATTGCCGACATAGCACGAGGACCAGTTACGACAGTGTTGTATCTGACCAACTGAAAAGAGCGATACTCATCCGGAACGCGCTGGCCAGGCTTTAGACGCTTGCGGTTGCGTAAAGTTATAACACTAGCAACAAGTCCGCTCTTATCGAAATCATCGACTCCGGCGAATTCAACAGTTGGCCGGCCGTCTAGGAAGACGACGACTCGTTTCCTCATCTTACCAGCTGCGGAGCGTTCACCGATTCCGACCTTGACCTGCATTTGGGCACTGTCTGTCTTAACCATGCCCTCATAAGCCTCGTGATACTCCTCAACAGTCCCATCAGGCCATTTATACGAAAACCCATCCACTTTTTTGAGCGCTATGGCTCTGCCAGGGAAAACACCCTCTCTGTTTGCTGCCTTGCTCCAATCCTGTGAACCGCCACGAGAAATGAACTCACCGATGCTTTTGTCGGTTGTTCTCCACTGGCCACCTACTCTGAATCCTTCTAGGTGTCCTGCACTAATCTCATCGACAATAGCCTGTGTACTGACCTTGAGCAACTGCGCAGCTTCCTCAATCGTGTATACAGTAGGAATCTCTGTCATCTTGTATCCTCCCGTTTTCGAAATACATCATAGCACAGTTATTACAGTTTGTCAAGTGGTATTCAGTGGATTCAGTCGTTTACGTCATATAAAAGTACAATGCAGTGTGGAACTTGAAGACCTCAATGGTCAGCTCCTTTGGTTGTCTTGAACAAACGTCAGAATTATATAATGGGCTGTTCAAAAGGAATATAGTTGAGATGGCCTATGGTAGACATATTTATGCCCGGTGAGTAGTTCTTCTGTAGCTTGCCTGATAAGACTCAGGTCCTTCTGATAATCACCCACTAGCTGATAGTCATAAATGATAAGTAGTCGAATGCCGCGTGCCGGCAAGACAGCTTCTCGCCTCTTATCATACTTTAGCCTCTGCTCCTTGCGCGTTTGTCCTGTTGCAGTAATTCTGCCGTCCCGAAATGAGAAGCGGTCACCATAATGTTGACCTTCCCTGAATTCTAAGACAAGATTTGCAACAGGATAATAAGCATCTACAGGCAAAGTGACCCCTTTAGGTCGTTTCAACGTTGGGTCTCCACGTAGAAAATTAAAGCGGTAGTTCTCTATGTAGCCGACACACCCGAGAGCATCCCTAACTAGCCTTGCGCAGTAACGCTCTTGTGCTCTAGGCATAGCTTAGAACTCTTCAACTATTTTGGTCATGAAAGAATAGCTCTTACTAGCTTATCAATTTCAGCCAGTTCCTCCTTAAGATGTTCCCTGACTTTATTGCGTAAGAAGCCAATAGACTTGCCTTTCAGAGATAGCTTAGTAACCTTCTCGTGACATCCTTTTGATAGCTCTGCCAGTTTCTGGTGCCTCTCATCCTCAGGGTTAAACTTAGGAATTGAAACATACTCAAACGGGCGCCGATGTATGTCACGTTCACCCCAGGCACCCCGTGTCTGATACGGCTTTATTGCCTTATCCACATATTCAGCGTTAAGAAAGGCACACAGGTAATGGACTTCTGCCTCAGTCTTGGTCTGGTAGAAATAGGTATCGGCGTCAGCAGCGAAGCCAGCAGTGCTGAGTTCCATGCCCTCAGCGTAGTTTGCAGATATAACACACGATGCAAGGTTAGTGCCAGCCCTATTATAGAGAACAGTATAGTAGCCAGTTGGGTACTGGGAAGTCAGCAGTCGCTGGTAATCAAGCCTAGAGTAAACATCTACCGGGCTACGTTCTTTCCTTCTCTCGCTCCACAGAGCCTCGGCTTGGCTCAGCCAGTTGTGTAAACCCCAGTGCCCTTTCTCAAGGGCAGCCTCCTTCTGCACCAAACGAGTTTTTGGCACGCCTTTCACCAATGTAGATGATTCCTCTAATGGCAAAACCACCAAACTGAGGCTGGTAAAGCCGAAGGGAAGAAGCTGACGACTTAGCATGGTAGCATAAAGATACTGTGCTTCCACTTCTCCTTGCAAACGGGTATTTTGCCACGGTCTTTTAGCTGCCCTATCTACCTCGGGATTGGTCTGGAGGGCTGGCCGTTCTCGGTTAATACCATAGGGACTCAAAACAGGCTCCACAAACCAGAAACAGCGAGGCACAAGGGTCGCCCCTTCCTTTACAGATTTCAGATAGGGACTTGGAGTAACCGTCGGAGGGAATAGCTTATCTGGTGGTAGCCGTTTATGCGTTAGCCTAAGCCTGTCTTTAGCCTCAGACCACAAGATGTTCTTTCTAGGGAGTGCCCCCTTAATAACCATCCTAATTACCTGCTCGACGTGCCCGTCCTTCCTTGCAATAAGAACACAAGCAGGAACATTAAACAAAGGAGTAACCTCTTGTCCATCCAGGACTTTTTCCAGTGCCATAGAAGGAAGCTGGTAACCCTGGAGTAGCTCCTGAAACCTCTTGTGTTGCTTGGCACCGGTGAGCACACTCCGGGGCATGACAAAGGCGATGGTTCCTCCCTTCTTGAGGTAAGCGTCAGCTGAGAGGGTGAAAAACAGGGTCGCCTCTTCCATCTGGGTGAAGAGCTTTACCTCTTTTCTACTCAGCAGTCCATATTTGAAAACGAGGTCTTTTACCTGCTTCTGGTAGCCTGGGTCAGTGATGTAGCGGTAGGCGAGCCAGGGGGGATTACCAGCTACAATGTCAAACGGATGCTGTCGCAAGTAGGCTGGACGATAATAATTTTTCAAGATGAATGCCCAGATAGTATCGCGCCCTTCCTGCATCAGCTTTCTCATCAGACGGAGGTTCTCGCGCCACAGATAAATCCAATCGTGACACCCTTGGCTTTCGAGAAAAGCAGAAAAGCCTTTAGTGGCAACTTTTTCAGGGGTGCTAACATATCTCCTCATCTCGTCAATCACTGAGTCGAGAGAGGCGGGGTGCTCAGCCATGCTCCTTGGTATATTGAAGAAGTCCCTCCCCTCGGCTCTAATGCTCACCAGTTCACCACCGGTGGGTTCCACTGCCTGAAGTGAGTCTGCCATATACACAGGTAGGACAACCGTCTTGCCGTAACTTTGAAGGTCGGGAGACAGAGCGAGGACATAATTGACCTTGCTGATGGTTACTGCCAAAGGATGCACATCAACACCAACAATGTTTTCAAGTGCCTCATCTACCAAGGCAGCACCTTTGAGACCTTGCTTTCTAAGCAATCGTATCGCGGTAAATAGGAAGGTGCCTGAGCCGCAAGCCGGGTCAAGCAGGCTTTTGCCTTTGCCAAAGCCTGCCTCTCGGAGTGTGAGTTCAACCAGCCAGTCCGGGGTATAGACCTCGCCCAGGTCGTGTTTCGTCTCACGGTCAACAAGGTTTTCGTAGAGCTCCTTTAGCAAGTCCTCGTCCACTTGTGTTAGGTCATAGACTGCCAGGTGCTGTGCCAGACCTCTAAGAAGCTCCAGCGCATCCTTTTGCAAGGAAGAAGCCAGCACCCAGCAGAAGAAGTCTTCCTCAGCGAGGTTTGGCAGGTTAACAAAAGCTTTCCCAGTAACGATGTCGGGAAGCTCCTGTCCTTTTGGTCTCTGCTTGAACAAAGCAGAATAGGCAAGCAGCTTCACTAAGAGAGACAAGTAGGTGTGCCGAAGGAAAAGGTCGTCTCTCGCTACGCTATGACCGTAGGCCTTAGCCAGAAGCCTATCCCATTCTCGAAATTTCACCTGGCATGAAGGGTCATCCTTAGCAGAAGCCAGCATCCGGCTGAGGCTATGGAACGAGGAGTTAAAGACAGGGCTGGTATCACCAAACCTCTTAACCACATCCTGAGAGGTAGGGGCGAGCTCCTTTTCCGAGAATAGAAAAGCATCAAACCAGAGGAAGGCGTCATTCACCGGAAGTCTATCTAAATTGATGTCGTCTATCTTTCTTAATGCATTGTCCTGAAGGAGATAGACCTCGAAGGTTAGACCGTCCGTCAGGACACCAAAGAAAACTTGCTTATCACCCAGAGACCGGAGATAGCGCTCCAGCTCTTCCTTGCCTTTCTCTCTTTCCAGCTTGAGGTCTCGTTTAAACTCAAAGACGATGTCCTGATATAAGGCGTCGATGCTGCCTCTCAGCTTGGCGCCTCTTATTCCCCTCTCCAGCTCGACATCTACAGGGTCAACCTTGAAGCTCTTTCGGGCAAATTCGATGAAGACCTGACGCACGTAGTCATGAGAGGCTCCTTTGTCTTTGGCCTCCCGGATGGCTGAGAGATAATCATCAAAGTAAGACTGGAAAAGCTCCACCCCATGCTCCCTTGAGATACCTAAGCTTATGATACATGAGCAGTGTCAATTAAGCAATGATTTTATACTCAGCGAATGCTTTTGTTGCTGCCACCAGTTTCATGATATGAAAAGATAGGGAGGAACACAAACCGTCAACTTGTGATTTCCATTCGCTTCAGTCTACGATAAGTGATAGAATTACTAGCGACTAGGATCGGATAATGGATGAAATAAGACAAGGAATCTGGCTAGTAAATACACGCAAACGGCTTTCCCGCGTTGTAGGAGAAACGCCCGGGTATCAACACTTCGAAGCTACTGATATAGCTGGCAAATGCGGTGCACTTCTTGCGAAGCTCTGTTCTGATAAATCAGAGACTATCCCGAGGTCCCGCTATGAAGTATATGCGTCTCAATCTGGTATCAGGAAGAGCGAACTCAGCTTCTTCTTAGATTTGATAGAAGGTACAGGCAAAGTAGACATACGGAAAATGCGTGATGGTACTATTGAGAGCATTGAAAACTATTTCTTCTCCACAGCAGAGGTTATCCAAACGATTAGCCAGATATATCAGAAGAATAATCCAACTACTCATGAAGCCATCAACATTGACTCCCTGCAAATGCTAAGCCTTAGGCCACGGACTGAAAATGACATTAAAGACGAGCTTTGTAGTATTGGGCATTCCGAGGAGCATGTTGAAGCAACATTACGTTTACAGGAGAATTTTGGGCTAGTCGGCGTAAAAAGAAACGAATTTGTTACTGAACCGATATTCTATAATGACCATATTTTCCAAGATGACCCAACAAAAGCAGTCAAAGCAATGGAAGCTTTGAAACGAGATGAGAAACAAGCTGTAGAAGACATACAGGAATCGCTACGACAGTTTCCAGGTTATCCAGTTGATTCATTGAAAAGCAAGTTCCCAGCAAAGATTGTTAACACTTTACATGGGGTAGGATTACTGGAAGAGCTTGAGGTTGTTAGTAGTTATGGAAACGCCTCTTTCGCTTCACTTCCTAACCTCAGGGTATCAGAATCCGGAACTTTGTCACTCATGAGTGATATATATCACAAAGCTAAGTTGCTTCTTAGTTGCATAAGATACGGACAAATAAAATCTGCGCGGGGTAGAGGGAAGATTATTGACCCCCTGTGGATTGTAAATGCCTTGCTTCAGGGGAGATGGATTGGGCCTTGCACAGCAATCGGAGAGGATTATCGAGTTTTGGAGTTGCAAGGCGTAGTCGAGACTCGTCAGCACAGCGGGATAACTTACTTTATGAGATTGCGGCAACGAGAAGTCGGTGAATTAGTACGGGATATTCTGCGTTATGGTACTACATTACCCAACCCTGACGCAAGCGATGCAAGTTTTGAGGGTTTCCAACCTGACCAGTTTATAATCCCCGAAACGAAAAGGCAGGACTTTCAAGCAAGGATGCCGAAGCCAGTGGATGAACTTGTGACTAAGATGCTCGAGGCAATAAGAACATAATTAATTAAGGAGCTAATAGCATGTTGACCACATACACAAGCGGAACTGAATTCGAGTATTTAGTTGCCGCATATTTCCAGTCCCAAGGCTATCTTGTCAGGAGGGGCCTCGTATATCTTGAGAACGGCAATGAGATTGCTGAATTGGATATCTACGGTATAAAGTTCCTGAGACCATTCCTAAGTAGCACCCTGGTATGTGACTGCAAGGACAGGGTTAGACCAAAGCCCATCGAAAGAATACTCTGGACCAAAGGCGTGGGAGAGATCCTTAACATAGATAATATGTTTGTTGCTCTTCCTAGGGTTCGTAAGGAAGCAATCGATTTCGCTGCAAAGAACAACATCAAGATATTAACGAAAGACATGCTAGATAGTGTTGTGAATTCGCAAGAGATGTACTATGGCCTAGCTGATATGGGATTCTACATGCCATTCTACAAAAAGGCCTACAATGTTGTGTCGAAGAACCGGGAACTCAAAGCAATGGTGAACAATGTTCGAAGCCTCTATATTTTGAGGAACCCCTATTCCGCTTTGAATCGAGCGCTCATGCTAATCGGTAGAGTTAGCAATAATCTAGACATTGCCGATAAAGGACATGAACCTTACCCGATATGGAGATATATTTTGTTTGAACTGGTAGTACTTGTAAGCCTTTATATTACTTTGATAGCTTCTGCTTGTTACGGCTTGCAAGGAGGCCCGCTCCAACAACACATTGTTCTGAATCTGACATTTGGAGAAACTGACCCTAAGAAGGCTTTAGAAATTATGCAAGTGGCGGTACAGTACGCTTCAAAAGTGACAATGCACGGCCGTATGGGCACAGTACCCTCAGCAAAAGACTTGATGAGGCCACCTAAGTATGCTGAAGCCGTAGTGGGTTTAGTTGATTGGGCTCATAGAGACCCTGGCAACTACACACTGCTGCCTGTCCTTGTTGACTACTTGCTTTTTGAACAAGCATTCAAAACTGGGAATTTTGATGCCGATAACTTCCGCCACAGATTTGGTGACGGTGACATCAACGAAAAACTAAAGGTTGCCAAGAACATCATGGTACTAATAAGGGATGTAACAAAACTCGATCTCAAACACATCTGGCCAAATGTTTCTCATAACCTACCCAACATAGGGCAGGATAGCAGTCCCTGAACAGCTTCTGTTAGCCCCCAGACATTACAATCTCAGTTTCCAAGCCTGAATCGCCATGGGTATTTTGTACTTTGGTCACCTTTGGGTCGTAGTCGTACTCGTTATCTAAACAATAAGCCAGAATGTTTACTATGAATCGAAAGGCAGATGCCTCAGCTTCTTCTAGTAGTTGAACCTCTGGGCGTGCAGAGCAGAACTACAAAATTAGAACTAAGAGCTAATTAAAGGTTTGAAGCATGTCAGGGAGCCGCGCATTCTCACTCCTTAATTATTATGTTGCGTAAAAAGAGGTTGTCATTGATATTAGTTTG